>Ga0315915_1007614_pt1 | contig 12897 bp, 8 predicted proteins | sample MpolbnodulesMG_FD_207738 | JGI IMG/M metagenome (GOLD analysis project Ga0315915, IMG submission 207738) | Medicago polymorpha root nodule microbial communities from Los Angeles, California, United States - branched nodules | ecosystem: Host-associated > Plants > Roots > Nodule | place: USA... | reverse complement strand
AAGCTTCTTCTTCATGCTTGGTACCTCGATGATGGGACTCTTGTAGGGGATTCAGAGGAGGTGGCTAAAGCTTTAGACATCATTCGGGTTGTTGGGCCAGAATTGAGCCTTGAATTGAATATTCGTAAGACTGAGATCTTTTGGTCTTCATGTGATGATAATAAGCATCGTGGCGGTTGTTCCCTGCGGAGATTGGGAGGCCGACGTTGGGGGTGAAATTGCTCGGAGGGACTGTTAGTTGATAAGTGCTCAAAAGTGATATAATTCATGTGTTAGTTTAGGCATTTTGGTGATTTGTTTTACAAGTTATTGATGGAAAAGCTTCAATTATGTGCATTAATGCCATTTATGCTTTACATGCCTTACTCAACCCATTTTGTGCAGGAAAATGCAAGCAAGGATAAAATTGTACTAAGTTCACAAGATTTTCGCCATTAGCGAAATGTTGGCAAAGTTCCAGTGAGGTTTCGCCATCAGCGAAGTTCAGAAGTAGAAGGCCAAACTTCGCTATTAGCGAATATTTCGCCATTAGCGAAGTTGCATCAGAAAGATTTCGCCATCAGCGAACTTCAGTAAATTCAAGTGGATAAGGGACACGTTGAGCAACTCCATTGGTGTAGAGACAGATTCTATACATTTCGCTAATAGCGAAATATTTGGCTATTAGCGAAATTTCATAGAAGTAGCCCATATAAATAGTTTTCTTCTCTCTTTCCACAGATATATCATTTTTGGTAATACATTTTCTGGTTTTTAGAGAGAGAATATGACATTTTCTAGAGAGAGAAACACAAAGCAAGGTAGTTAGGAGTAGATTCAACCTAAGATTTGTTGAGACATCACGGATCTAGGCATTGAATCTTCATCTTTTCTTCATCCTTTGCAAAGCTATCATAGACATATGTAGCTACATCTACTCTTATGGGTTTTGAGGTATTCAAACAAGCTATTATGTAATTTCTTGATCTTTTAATATATGGTTCTAGCTCATTTATTCAATATTGTTATTCTTGTATTTAATGTTTTATTGAGATTCAAAATGATATTGACAAATACTTTTGGATTTAAGAAATAGAATAACAATCTATCTTAAGTTATCACTCTAGACATAGATGTTAATATTTGATAATCGCTTTTAATCTAGAACTTAATGCTTTTGGGTAATTTAATCGGTTGGGAAATCGTCGATTAAACGATCCAATCGACTTTGTGTTTGTTTAGATGTTTGGGAAATCGACATTTAAACAATCCCTTAGAAATAACGATATCATTTGGACACGAATGATATTGTCGAGTGATTGTGATAATATCGTTTAAAAAGCTAGAATCTGTTATTTGATCGAGAGATTGCAGCTGTTACGCTTGGTTGATGTCTCTGACCCCAAGCAAAATAGCCTTATCTCTTCTCATTTTACTTTTATGTCGAATAGAACAATAGTTTTACACAAACAAACAATTTATACCCAAACACTTAACGTGATGAATCTTGTGAAAATGCTTATGAAATACGCAACTCCCTGCAGAAACGATCCTATTATACTTACGTGTAAATAGTTTTATGACATGTAAAAATCATACATCAACACGCCACAAAAAATTCTTGACTTTCGGTGGCAGTTTCAGTTTCCAAATGTTATTCCAGTTTCCTGTTACACGATGTTGGGTCAATGAAGCGTCATTGTTGATAATGTCACAGTATGCACTTCGAACGAAGTATTGCCCAGTTTTCTCAAATCTCCATGTGGTTGTATCTTGTCGAACTGAAGGTAATAATAGTGTTTTATAAATCTATTATATTGTACTACTGTCAAAAACATAGTTTATAAATGTCGTGTTCCACTATTTTGCATTTATCTGCATCAGGTTCGTTACTTTGAGTTCGCTCCACATGGTATGCAGCTCTGTCACGGGTATTAGTTGTTCTTGGTTGCCCAGATAGGGCTGATATCAAACTGATATAGACTCTCTTGTTCCAATACTCCATTGAAACCCACGACGCACCATCTCTTTGACCGTCCACATGTCGTTCCACACATAGCTTGTATTTCATTATATCTATACTATATATAAAGATAATAGGTCGTTTTGGGATGAGTTTTTCTCTTTTCAATTATACCCTTAAACAAATTTGCCTATAACAATGCTATTTTGCTGATGTAATTAAAAAAGATAAGAATTTGTTATATTTTTTTTAAAATATATTATATTTGTTATATTTTTGTATCATTGTAAAGATAACTATAATTTGTTATAATATGAACGTGCAAAATATTTATTATTTATCTATATCTATAATTTATATGCATTATCGCAATAATATGAGGTCTTCGTGTTTACGAACTCAGCTAGAGAAACATAAAAAAACTATGTTGTAATATATGATATTTTTAATGAATCAAGTGATTGGTCTAAAGTGGTTAATGAGCTTCACCAAAATGACACATCGTTTGAGAGAACTCGAATTTGATTCATTATTTCAATTCTTGGTCAGAATTCACTTACCTCCCAGTCGAACTCCTAATTATTAGGGTCCTTTTCCTTAAGATTCGGAAGGTTAATACAACAAAAAATGGAAAATTGCTCTTTGCCCTTTCAAAATCGTTTAATACCTTAATTCAGCGTAAGTTAACTCACGCCGAAAAATACCGAGCGTGAGTTAACTTTTTTTAGATTTTTTTTTACTCAAATTTTTTAGGCCCAAAGTTCAGTTTGGATTTGCGTTGTACACATTTCGTAATCTATTTACCTCTCAAAACTTGAAAATTCATCTTCTCCACTCAAACATCCAAATACTCTCATTCCATAATTTAAAATGTTAGAAAAATTAGATTTCGTCCCTTTAAACTTAGCATTGACGGTCCCCGTGAGCTTAACTCAGTTGGTATGGACAATGCATAATATATATAAAGCTTAGGGTTCGAACCCTGGCCAGCACCAAAAAATAACATCAATTGACAAGTAAGGTCGCCCCAAACCAATGTTCAAGTTTGAATCCATATTATTGTGATAAGGGTTTTTTTTACAAGCATAGTGATAAGGTCTTGTTGCTCTATATATTTATTGGGTCTTGCTAACCATTGCCCTCGGCAATGGTTAAAGAAGGCAAAAGTAGCATGTTTGCATTAGTTTCAACAACATTTTTACTTTTAAAAAGCTAAATTTATCATTTTTCACCATTTTCTAATACTATATTTCTATTTTTATCCCCTTATTCAATGCCCCAAAGGCAATGGTTAGCATTTTCCATATTTATTTTATTTAAACCCCTGAAGTTCTTCTTCATCTTTCCTGATTATTTATTTATTATTTTTATTTTACTTTTCGATAATGAACTAATATTGTTGTTACTACTATTATAATTATTATCATCACCATATTCCTGTGAGCTTAACTCAGTTGGTATGGATATTGCATATTATACACAAGGGTCGGGGTTCGAACCCCGGATACTCCACTTCTCCACAATTAAATTGTGTGAGCTCTAGCCACTAGGCTACCTACAAAAAAAATCTTTATCATCATTATTATTATTATTATTATTATTATTATTTCAAATAGAGACTTTAAGATAAAACTACGATTTATTCTCACTAATTTTACAACACTATTTCTATTTATTTATTTTTCAAACAAAGCTCGAATAATTCTTAGTTTAAAAATAGTCGAGTTTAATTTTTAGTAGAATAATTCTTGACCACTATATACTTTACAACTGAACTTCAAATTACCAAAATCTCATTCCGTTCAACCGGGATGGAGCCAAAAAATAAACTTAGAGAGACTAAGTTGAAAGTGTAATTTATTAGAGAAAAATAATTTTTTAAATGTTAAATATGTATTTTGTTTGGTATAAAATTGGGTAAGTATAATTCTTCCTGATTTTAATAGTTTTTTTTATCCTTGTAAAGAAAATCTGCATACAGTTTTACTCATGCTAAAGTACACATGTTTTTTGCACAAATGTTTTTTTTTGTGGTGGCTGCAGTTTGAACCTCGGACCTTGCATATATTAATGCATTGTTCTTACCAACTGAGATAAGCAAGAGGATTTTTGCACACATGTTTACAACAATATAAAAGGTTTATTTACTAAAACTTTAAATTTCTTAACATGAGATAGATTAAATATAATTTTTTGATAGTTTAAAGTTCAAGATTATAGTAAATAAAACATGGGTCTAAAAATTAAATTTTGAGCTTATTTTTGGCGATAAAGTTTTTTATAATATTCTAAACAGGTCTGAAAAAATTATTCAAAAATATAAGAGTTTATGGTCATTAAAAAAATGTTTTATTAGAGACTAAAACTATGGGCCAAAAAAAAAAGTTGCATGGACAGAAAAAGCTATTAAAATTATGTAAATATTAAACTTAGAATATCTTTATTTTATAGGAACCAAAAACAAATTTAATCCAATTTTTAAATACCATATGCAATATATTAAAGAAATTATAAAATATATTTCAAAATTATAACAAATTTCAAGTATATAGAAAGATGATAGTACCTTGAGGCTTGTGAGAATGACGAGCCTAAAACAATTTTTAAATATACATTAAATAAAACAAAATGAAACAACAAAAATAACAACAAAGAGGATGAGTTTAGGATTAAATTGCAACCAAATCAATCGTTGGATGTGCACAAACAAAATTACAAATAGTGATTCAATATTTTTTAAAGGAAATTGCAATGAGAAATTATACATTAGATTATAATTAAGGATTAATTATGGTTCGTATGTAAATTTAAGGCCGGACCTCAACTTTTTTTTTTGTTTTTTATTTACGTTAAAGATTCTAGTTAAGTATTTGTAGTCATAAGTCTAGAACAATCGAATATACTGAATAAAATGATTATTATATATATAGTATAATATAAAGTTAAAAAACAAGTATCTAGAGATAAAAATTATAGTTGCATATTTGTATATATTTTTTTAAGTTTGGGAGATCGTGGCCATTGTTCACTGCTGGTTCTCTTTTAGCTCCATATTGTCCATGAGAATAAAAAGGTTGACCTTAAAAAAATGATATTAAAAAATGATATCGGGTTAGAGTTCTACTTCAAGTGTACGAAACTAAAAAATGATATTAAAAAATGATCTCATATAGATTTATGGGTTAATAGGTATTTGCCTCCCTGTAATATAGTTTATTTTCGGCTTTCTCTCTGTAAAATTTTTGTTTTGATTTACTCCTGTAAAATATTTTTGTTTTGATTTACCTCCCTAATAGATCAAACAAAAACCAATTTTATTTTTTTCCAAGAAATTTTCGTTTTTGTTTGAGCTATTAGGGGGTTAAATCAAAACAAAAATATTTTACATGGCGTAAATAAAAAAAAAATTTACAGGGAGAAAAATCAAAAAGGACTTATATTAGAGGGGGTAAAGGCCTATTATCCTAGATTTATTTATTTATTTTGATTGAAAAGTATTCTTTGATAAATAAACAACCAAGTAAATATATATTTTGACAAGAATTTACATAATATCCAACAAGAAATTTTTTGTCAAAAAAAAAATCCAACAAGAAATTTTGAATCAACGACTTCATCATATGTCTCTTTCTTTCATCATTTTTTAAAACATGTCTAGATTCACATTCACATATTAAAGCACAAATTTTTAGAACAAAAAACAATTATCGAACAAGTCAGGGGCCTATTCAACAAATTTCATAATTCTAAATTTTTCACATCTACCCTCCTACGTCATCATATGTTCTTCCTAAAACATTCCGGCGACGGCGTCACAAAATCTCGCCGTGCCGGAAAGTTCTACATAGCTTGCAACGTCTCCGACCGCCACAAAAGATCACCGGGTTCAGCATAATCAAACAGTCCATCAATTGTTACATAACCGCCACCGTTGTCGTCGGTGACGGCGTCATAACCCATGAACCCAAACGCTTCATTGTTACGAATATCTTCTTCAAACCAAAAGAACCCGCTTAAATCAACTCCGTCTGGACCAACCCGACCCGAATCGTTGATTTCAGGAAATTCTTTTTCCTCGTTTGGCGTCACCGTCGGTGGTAAACCAAGTTCATCATCAGAGGCTTCCAATAGATATCCTAGGTTCGGGTTTAAATCATCAGAGACGGGTACATGGGTCGGGTTCAAGTCTTGACCCGGAGCAAGTATTTCGTCTTCGAAGCTTTTGATGACAGAGTCAAGACCCTGCACGGTGGTGACATTTTCCGTCTCGTCGAGAATGTTCAAAATCTCGTCTTTTATCTCGTTAACCTCATACGAATCGGGTTCAGACCCGTCTGAGTCAACACACGAGCCGGACGAGTTATCATCGGAACCGGAGTAAACTCGGATAACTCGCTTTGAGTCGTGAGAGTCGGCATCCGAGTCATCGTCACGAACTCGTTTCCTGGTATCATTTTTGCATTCTTCCATTTCTTTTTGTATTTATTATTTGTATGGGTGAGGAGGAGGAGAAGGAAGAGTGTGAGTTGAAGAGAGTGTAGAGAGAGAAAATGAAAGTGTAATGGTGGAGGGAGAAAGAAAGAATGGAGGGTATAAATAATGGTTGGAAAAAAGGTAGGTTAGATATAAAATAGGGTTACGTTACGTTAGTTAGTTAGTTTAATTGAATAAACGGCAGAAAGAGACAGGCGCGTGTGTAGCAGAAAAAATCGCATCCTGTATCTTCAATTCAGCATATAATAAGATAATCCAATAATAATACTTTATTTGTTTTGACCGGAACCGGAAGCTACTTCAATTCATGCCTGCCTTTTGCTATTAAGAATGAGAAATATAGATTTGTTATGCACCGTTTTACATTGACCGTACGTACAACAAGTATTTAAGTCATGGTTATTGAAAATTGTTGTTCACACGTTTGAGAAGGCTGAGAAATACATGTAAAATACTAAATTGTCTATCGGCAGTTAACTGTTGAAGTTTTCAAAAACCGGCTGTAGTTAACTACCGAAAAAAACAACTATGCAGACAGTGGGTTTTGCATAATTGTAAACATTTCCAAACGATTTTTTGACCAATTTTTACTTGTAATTAAATCAGAACATTTTCAAATGCAATATAATTCCTATAACATTTAAACTTAGTGATAAACAAGAAAAATATAATATCTTTTACAATTGTCCATAATTAAATCAAACTGACATTTAGTTCAAATTACACAAAGGTTTGAAATTCATCAAAACGTTACATAGTGTCCATAATTAAGTGTCCATAATTAAACAACACATTACAACTCATTACATATCATTAAATTAAACAACACATTCAACGCACTTGCATATGGAACAAACATACATACATAATATATTATTTTCCACCATATTCCGAAACATAAATCTGACGTCGCTATCGTCTTCAATAAGCCAAGACATATAGCTTGCCGTTTTCCATGTGTATTATTCTTTATCTTCTCCTAGGTCTATGCATGGCATTTGTCCAAACAAGTGACGTGTATATTGATTTTCACCAAGATGCTCGAAATAAGTGTTAAGTTGTGCCTTCAAATCATCAAGAGAGTCGGTCGGCGTTATCATAACCTTAATTGTCTTTTTAAAAGTGGAGTACCTAACCCAACCTTCAATTTTTACAACCTCAGACATGTTTCACTTCAAAAAAGTTTTATGAAAAAAATCATACATTAGGATGAAATTAAATGAAATGTAATAACGAATAAATCAAATGCGTAAACATTAATAACGAATAAATAAGTATTGCACCTAGTTTCACTACATAAAAGTCATATTATCATATATTTCAATATAAATTACATAATGTTACTTATATATTGGCCACAAAAAATTGGCGTTACAATTTCGACCCTAAAATATACGTCGGTGTAATTTCTACCAAAAAAAGGACTAACATCGACAAAAAAATCACTCATTAAAGACCAAGTGATTGGGGAAGATCAAGTGAAATGGAATCTTCCTCGTCTTCCGCAATAACTTCAAATTATTTGCTTTGGTTTTTCGGGAGTGTCCAACAAAATAGGCGCCGCTTTGTTTGACTCCTTTTGTGGTTGCGGTGGTTTGTTTCCACTTTCAATAACCATGGGCTTTTGGAACAGCTCATGTTGATCCAAATAGTCATCTTCCCAAGTTAGCGCATCTTCTTTCTTGTGATTGTGCCACTCTATAGATGATGGAGGTAGTGGACAACCATTCTTCAAATAAATAAGCACAGAATGATTCAGAATTACCCCAAGGCAAATTATAGGAGTATTTTGCTTTGCTGGCGGTGGTGGCCTTCTTAGTGGGAAAAAAGATTCCGATTTTTCAAGAGACGTCAACACGATCACACACATTTTGTAATAATTAGCAACAATGTGTCCCATGTCTGGAACAGTGAACCACTTATCAACAAGATGTGCACAACCTTCCATATTTGCGTGAGGATGTAAGCCATTTAAAATGTAGTTACAACGATCCTCACCCGCAAATACTTCAACATAATCATTTATATGATCTTTTAACTCTTGAATAAGAAGTGTACGAATCATGATATGACTTTGTTCGGTCAATCCCATGAACTTGGCTATAGCCTGAAATCCACAATGTCCATTGCCTATAACATCCACCACTTTTTCAATAAATGGAAGAATGAAGCGTGACATATAATCAATAGGCCTCTTAACCAAGACGAGTAGGTGGTGGAAGTGGGGAATGTGATGTTTTACCAAGACGAGCACCTTTTTCTTTTAAATGATGAAGTTGTTGGTGATAGTGACGGTTGACTATCCGGATTTTGAGAATCAACAACCTCCCACGAAGAAGGGATTCGACTAATAGATGTAATTTTTCCTTTAGACCTCGCAATGTCGACTTTTTTCTTGGTTCCCTTGGTTGGTACTTTTCGTGGTGGTGTAGACATCATGGTGGTTTCAGGAAATGCCAACTGCCGCAAAACCTCTTTGACTTCAAACTTCATTTGGAAAGGGAGTTTCTTGAGACGTTATTGAATACCCTTCAACTCATCCTCGATAGAAATACCATCTTCATTACTTTCTTCATCCATACGTAACCTAAGTCAATGATGGTGTATCTCATCCAATAAAATTGGCTTGTCTTCAAGGATTTGAGTAGCAATTTTGCGTGCACATGGAAGCCCGTAAGAAGTCCTTTGAACACAACCACATATTTCTTTGTCCATGCACAATGTTTCCCTACAACGTGACTCTTCCAAAGCAATGTTGTCCAAAGCCCATCTAGACACATGACCACCTAACCCGGAGTACAAATTGACATCTTTGAATCTATGTTCCAATACGGTAACGCTCTGACCAAAGGTTGTTTGTATCGCAGTGAACTGAATCACCAACATGTCATGTTTCTTCTCCCAACAAGTACCCAAATCACCCACACTGTTGTCCAGATATTTCTTTACTAAAGCATGAGCCGATTCTACCCTGTTGGTGGTTATGTAACAAAGATGCATCAATTGGTCTATTCATCCCCTCACTATTTTCTCCTTCACTTCTTTCAAGGCAGTCATGGCATAATTTAAGACAAGTGGGAAATCACTACATTCATCTTGGAACTCCACCAATGCATTTGCATATAACTCTTGAGTGGGTTGCTCAACCATAGTCTTCCATGCCCTCATTATCTTCTTGACATCATTGCGAGGTGAAACCTCTTTCCCATCCTTTTTTCGCAAAGGATATTTACAATCTAACTTATGCATAAACATCAATGCCATAATGAATTAAAACAAAAAAAAATAGAAAAAATGGTAGTAGCTACCTTTTTTTCGCTGTGAAATTTTTTTCACAAGTAATCCTCGGCAGTTAACTTCTGAGGTTTCCCATGACAAAGTTCTACGTAACTGACGTAAAAACCCATAACAAATGCAAAAAATCAACTGATTAAAATGCTCAATACCTCTTTTTTTACGTCAAAAGTGTGTTGATACCTCCTATGCTTGATGTTTCAATGATTTTGGAGCAAGATTGGATGAAAAAAAATATTGGATTTGGGGATTGGATGGAAGAGGAAAGAAAGTTGATGATGAAATTGTGTGTAGGGGGAGCAGATGGTTGTTTCATCTGATGAGGCATTTTTCTCGGCAGTTAACTACCGAGGTTTTCCTCGGCAATTAACTGTCGAGGGGGAATTTGGTATTTTACATGTGTTTCTCAGCCTTCTCAAACGTGTGAACAACAATTTTCCCGGTTATTTCTAGAAAAACCGTTGCAAAATACAATTTAGTGGTAATTTGATGTTTAAAATTAATTTACATCAACATGCATAATAATCATAACGAAAGGCGCTACTTAAGAAATTATAAAAGAAAATATTTTCTTGGAGATTGTGTATTCACTTTTCGAAACTTAAAAAAGTATTGTTTTTAAAGTTAATTTTGTCTTTTCTTTTCATTTTTAGTTGCTTAACAAGACCCAAAAATAAAGGCATCCCATAATAATAAAATAAATAAATGCATAATTATTAGAATTTTTATTCGTCAATTTTAGCAACTAAACTATTTGATAAAAAAAATCTATTGTTTTAAACTAGTAGTATATTTGTATACGTTGAGAGGAAAAAATATTAATTTTATTAAAGCACATCTCTATCTCTAGTATCTCTATCTCTGGTACTCTCCTTTATGTGAACCGTCATTTACGATCTTAGTTTCTTTTATTGCGCGTAAAAAAAAGTTGATTCAAAATCCACTTTTGATTGGAAATATCCATATAAATTGTTTCTTACTTCTCCTTTATTTGAATAGGTGATTTTCATATATATTTAGTTTTTTGTTTTGTGATTGTATCGTTTTAGTGCGACAATGTTTGTTCGTTATTTTTGTGCAACATTGTTTGTCTTTCCTGTTTTGTTACAATGTTTGTTAGATTCTGACTAACATATCAACTTTGATTCGGTGAAGATTCAATCAATGGCTTTGATGTCGTCAATGTTATAGTCATATTTGTAAGCTTATATACTTTGTCATTTATGTCATTGACATTAATGTTGTGAGTTTGTTCACAAATTAATCTTTTCGTTTTTAGCGAATTTGTATTGTATCTATGTGTTATGTTAATTTGAACTCCGCTCATTTTAATATCTAATGTTAAACCTCATAATGCAAACTTTGTAAATTAGTTCTTACAAAGTTTGCTTTGCCTTTAAATGAGTCCCTCACTAATGTGTGGGATCGGTTTCTCAAATTAGTAGATCATTACATCGGATATTGAATTTCCAACAACAAAGCAGTAGTTAATAAAAATATATGTTAAACAAGTGATTAATATCATTCATTTTAGTGGACAATACAATATGCACTGGCTAGAGTTTAAACTTCATATTTTCATTTATTCATTTTAAGAGATAAAGTTTTGATCGCTAAAGTGAAAAGTATTTCTCTTTAAAAAAAAAAAAGTGAAGTATTTCAAATGTTCACAAATCATATTTGTGTTGTGATGAAATTATCCTGTTCCTCGTATAACTACAACAAACAACACATATAATAGTCCATCAATGTATTAAAATTTGAGAAATGTTAACGAGTGTCTCCGGAACACTTTTTAAACACTTTAAATGGTAAGTTTTTAATGAAAAGTTGTGCATTGAATGCATTGGAAATTGTAGTAACTGACTTTTTAAGAGAATAATTACTAAATTTGGGATGCTTAAAGAGTGCCCCGGAGGCACTCGTTAACAAGACTCTTCAATTTTTTAAATAGTTTATAATCTAACACTTTGTTGGTCAAAGTAGTCTCTTAAACGATAATAAGTAAGTACTCCCTCCGTTTTTAAATATAAGCAAAATTGACTTTTTAGGTTCATTCAATTAATGATGTATGTGGTTTATATTATGGACCACATATACTCCCTCCGTCTCGGATTAACTGAGCCAAAAACTCATTTTACAGGTACTAAGAAAAATGTATAAATGAAGGAAAGAGAAAAATAATTTTAAATGCACCTGTTAAGTATTTGTGCATTCTCCACTATTATAAATGTAAAGAGAAACATATTGAATTGAGAATGATGAAAGTAATATTAATTAGAGTTATAAAGGGAAAAAAGTAATTAACATTGTATTGAAAAGTGAAATGACTCAGATATTATGGGACGGAGGGAGTATCATTAATTGAATGAACCTAAAAAGTCAATTTTGCTTATATTTAAAAACAAATGAAGTATATTGATGGATCAATATGAGAATATTAAAAAAATATTATAATGTTAGAGATTATTTTGACTAACAAAATGTACAATAAAAAACAATTTAAAATTTGAAGACATTAAAAAACCATTTTAACATCACATGTATCAAATATTTAGTCAAACTTCAAATTGGAGTCAAAATCCTCTCTATTTATTTCCCTCTCCATTTTCTCTATTTAGAGAGATAAAAACACATAAAAGTAAAAAAATAATTAATGATGGTGGGATCTATTTAATGATAGGACCCGTCACCTATTTTTTGTATATATATCTCTTCAAATTGCATTTTTCATTTATTTTTATAAATGAAGAGGATATTAACTCTTCAAATTGAATTGAAATAGATCCATTACCGAGTTAGGATCCTATCCATTTAGCAAAATAAATCGAAAATGCAATTTTGAGAGATAAACGCATAAAATAGAAAGTAAATCCTACTATTAAGTGGGTCTCACCATCATTAATTATTTTTGACTTTTTTCAAACTTTTTTATGTCTTTATCTCTGCAAATGAAAGAAATGGAGAGACTAATAAATTGAGAGAATGTTGACTCATCGATTATCATCTATTTCAGATAATAAGGGGTGAATATCCTCTTCATTTCCTAAATAAATGGAGATTGTCAATTACTATAGTTTTGAAGTAAATATGTGGCATTAATGTTTTCAATTCTTGAAATATGTGCATTTATATCATATATTTACTTCAAAACTATAGTAATTGAC
>Ga0315915_1007612_pt1 | contig 12902 bp, 10 predicted proteins | sample MpolbnodulesMG_FD_207738 | JGI IMG/M metagenome (GOLD analysis project Ga0315915, IMG submission 207738) | Medicago polymorpha root nodule microbial communities from Los Angeles, California, United States - branched nodules | ecosystem: Host-associated > Plants > Roots > Nodule | place: USA... | reverse complement strand
CTAGCTTGGGCACACGCCCGATAAGAGCCAGCGCAGGTCTGCAGCCCCAAGTTACCTATAATTATCATATTATTCATAATTTATCATATGATACATCCGTGTTGCATGGGTTGGCGAGGGCGTGGGTTTGATCCATGCTATTCTCTTTTTTTATTTTCTATTGTATTAATAATATTTTGGCTTAATTGCAGTTTTAGCCCCCTAACTTTTCCAAAATTGCGATTTTGGCCACCTAAGAAAAAAACTACAAAACAGCCCCCTAAGTTTTGTAACTGTAGCAGTTTTGGCCCCCAAGGCAAAAAAAAAATTAAAAAAATAACACGTGGCACCTCACTTAGGGTGTCACGTCAGCGTAGACTGAGTCAATATCAGCTTTGGGGGCCAAAATTGCTACAGTTGCAAAACTTAGGGGACTGTTTTGTAGTTTTTTTTCTTAGGGGGCCAAAATCACAACTTTGGGAAAGTTAGGGGGCTAAAACTGCAATTAAGCCTAATATTTTTATTCAAAAAAAGAGGTCCCGTAGGAACTTGAACCGCCATCTTGCAAGTTAGATTCAACAAAATAAACCACTGCACAAGTCCACAACTTTGATAGTATCTTAAAACTGTTTAATATATATTCTGAAAATATTTGACAAATTATTTTGCCCAAGCTCAACAAAATTCTTGGCTCCGCCACTGACTGATGTGGCATACGCTGACCGTATAACCACAATAGTGACTTAGAAAAAAAGAGACCGTTTGTCCCTTAATGAAACCAACGAATAAAGAAAAGACGCATTTGCCCTTTTTTTCTTTCATTCTCTTATCTTTTCTTTCCTCTTCCTTTCGCTCTCCACCACAAAACCACCAACCTCTCCCTAACCTCCTTCCTCTTCAAATCCACTTCCTCCATCGCCGACACCATCCCAAATTTGAAGGATTCATATCTTGAATTCCAAAATTCAGATATGTTACTCTCTCGAATTTTGATGTCTACACATGAGACTCGTTTAAGTACCAAAAAAATGGACAGCTCCATTGGGGATGCTCTTACTCTCTCGGGACAGAACCAAAACTTTCAAAAAGTAAGAAGTGTCAGAGAAGTTTCGGGGTGATGGTGGCCACTGTGGCGGTGGAGTTACAGCTCGGTCTTCCAAGAGTAAGTGATCACGAAGAATCACTGGTTAAAAATAGTTATGGAAAGAGAGGTTTCTTAGAAACTACTAATGTTGATTTGAAGCTTAATCTTTCTCCAATAAATGATTATGTTTCATTTTCTTCAACTATAGCTTTTGTAGTTGAATAAAAAAGGCAAAGACGGTGGCAGTGAAGATAAAAAATTAAAACATCAAAGCTTTTGTTTTAAGTTTTTTTTTTTTAATGTTCATTATGGATTTTTTAATTTTTGACGAGCTTGAGCTGGTGTGGAGAGAGTGGAAGAGATGACGAACTGATCATGGAGAAGAAGATTGAAGCAAGTTTGGGAGAAGCAAGATGGTTTTTTTCTCTTTTCCCAAACTTATTAAGGGCGAAAAGGTCCATTCAAGTGTTATTTGCTTACTCATCCACATTGTTTTCCAGTCAACGTGTGCCACGTGATCAGTAGTCACATTCCAGATCAGCGAGAAAATGGGATTAAGGACCAAAATTAAAGTGATTCGTAACTGCAATGACTATTTGAAAAGATTAGTCAGTTCAAGGACGAAAACTCAAATGACGCATATTTGCAAGGCCAGGAACGAATTACATAAATAAGCCAAATTTGCATACACTAAAAGCAAAACAACAAGGTCCAAAAAGAAAAGTTGTATGTTTGCAAGGATTAAAAATAAAAATAATGTTTTGCAGAGATCATTATATTTGCAAAATTAAAATCTTATTTAAACCTTTCTTTATAAGAAGCTAAATTAGCTTCAAACCTGAGACCCTGAGAAGGAGCACACTCTCAGGTTACAAGTCAATACCACCAGGCTAACTAAGTGGGTTAAAATCTTATTTAAACCTTATTCTTATTTCCAAAATAAATGATATTTATTCATTCAAGTTGATATACATCAATACAATACAAATTCAAAGTCGCTAAAATAAAAAATGTTAAAATTGCGAACAAACTCACAATATCCATGTTAATAGCGTAAAACAACAAAGTATATAAGCCAATAAATATGATTATATTCAAGTGCCCAAAATATGTATGCTTTCGAATCTAAAACTGAGGACGCCAAAATTATTAATTGAATCTGCACTTAACTTTAAACAAATAAACACTTTATTAAAAAAAAAAAAAAAACCACACAAAGACTTAAAATCAAAACAAACAATATTGTGTTATGACGGCGTAATCACAAAAACATACCCAAAAAAGATGTGAATACCAGTTGTTTGATTAAAAGAGAGAGAAAAAAACAATTTAGAGGGATGATTCAAGTCAAACTTGACATTAAACTCATTAATATATCTAGCGACTTATTTATAATTTTTGACAAGTAACTTTATATTAACTTAGTGATGTATTTTATGTGTCATTCTTGATTCCACGTATTACTGCTATTTTATTAGTAAAAATCATGCATGCATGTTAACAAAACGAAGTTGGATCAAGTGGAAGTGTTAGCCTCTCACAGTATAAAGAGCTAAAATTCAAATTTTAGTTGTGAGAAGTGTGTATATTTAGTGTCGTGTCTCAAGTTGGATAACCTTGGGTGGAGTTAAAATCACGTGTTTACCAAATCATGAAGTAAAAATCATGTTGAAATTTATGAAGCAAATCAACCAAAGTGGCTTTCTTGACTTTACCAAATAATGGAGTATTATATTTGGATGTTCAATGGAAACTTTAAACTAGAGCAATAACTAATAAAGATCGATCTAAAGTGCCTCAAAAAATAAACAAGGAAAATAAGAAACATGTTCTCCTTTAAATTAATCGTTGTTATTTAATGTTAAATAGTCACGAATAGACAACAGCACATCAGCAACAAATTATAACAACCATTGGCAAACTATAACTAATAAATTAATGTCTTGCAAAAGAAAAACTAATAATAATTTAATGTGTTACAATACACATATACAGCATACATATGTTGACCTTCAACCATTCAGTAGAGCAATGTTAAGCTATAAATAGCTCCACATATCATTCTCATTTCATCAAAATAACAATCTTCCTAGAGCTATTGCAAACCACTTAACATCTTAACAATATCCCCAGCTATAAACACTGAATCAAGTCTGTTTTAATTTACTATCAAAGCATTAATTTCTAGAATGGTAAGTATTTTAATTGAAGTACAAATATATACAGCTGTTTAAATTTAAAAAATATTTTTATTTCAATGTACTGATCAATCTGTACTTTTACATTTTTAGGATGCTACATATGTCAAACAAGCTTTGATATTTGAGCAAGTTTATAAGAAACTTGATAAAATCGAAGATCCAATGGAGAGTTTTTATTTGATTGACATTATCCAAAGGTTTGGCATTGAACACTACTTTGCTGAGGAGATCAAAATGGCTCTTGAAAAGCTACATTTGATATTGAACACCAATCCTATTGATTTTGTGAGTAGCCATGAACTCTATGAAGTTGCACTCGCATTCCGCTTGCTGAGACAAGGAGGACATTATGTAAATGCAGGTAAGTTTAATACGTACGCACCATCTCCACATTTGAATATATATTTACTATAGGAGTATTTAGTGAATAAAGTTGTGACCAACTATAATTGTTGTGCAGATGTATTTAACAGCTTGAAGTGTAAGAAAAGAAAGTTTCAAGAGAAATATGACGAGGATGTGAAAGGTCTCATTGCCCTTTACGAAGCATCACAACTAAGTATTGAAGGAGAAGATAGTCTTAACGATGTAGGATACCTCTGTTGTGAGCTTCTACATGCTTGGCTGTCAAGAAACCAAGAACATAACGAAGCTTTATATGTTGCAAACACTCTTCAGAATCCACTTCATTATGGTATATCAAGATTTATGGATAAAAGCGCATTCATCCATGATTTGAAGGCTGAGAAGGATTTCATAGGTTTAGAGGAACTTGCTAAAATCAATTCCACCATAGTTAGGTTTATGAATCAGAATGAGACCATTGAAGTTTCCAAGTATGTTTTCTAATTAAAAATCTATGTTGACCTTATACCTATTCAAAATTTAGATAGAGATCACTAACATAATTATTCTCTCAAATGATAGATGGTGGAAAGAACTTGGATTAGCCAAGGAGGTGAAGTTTTCAGGATATCAACCTCTGAAATGGTACACATGGCCCATGGCATGCTTTACAGATCCAAAATTTTCAGAACAAAGGATTGAGCTCACCAAACCTATCTCTTTAATTTATGTCATTGATGACATATTTGATGTTCACGCGACATTGGATCAACTTACAATATTCACAGACGCTGTTAACAGGTATTAAAATTTGAATAAACATATACATCTCATTAGTAAGTTAATACATATAGATATATGATTACAGTCATGCACTAAGTGAGATTTAATATCATAATTTGCCAAAAAGGGTTTGTAGCGCATGATCTATAAAAAATATACCTCATATATATAAATATTACATTGATTCTTCACACTAATACTTATTTTGAAATGATTTCTTAGGTGGGAATTTACTGGTACCGAGCAACTTCCAAACTTCATGAAAATATCTTTGACTGCACTTTACGACATTACCAATAGTTTTGCTGAAATGGTATACAAAAAGCATGGATTTAACCCCATAGACACACTCAAAAAATCGGTACGCTAACTATCCGTCTTTTTTATTTCATCATATATATGTATAATATTATTTTTCAAACGGCTGATTATATAATAATATTTGCGTGAAACAGTGGATACTCTTATTGAACGCTTTCATGGAAGAGGCCCATTGGTTAAATTCTGGACACTTGCCAAGGGCAGAGGATTACTTGAACAATGGAATTGTGAGCACTGGAGTGCATGTTGTGCTTGTACATGCATTCTTCCTGTTGGATCATGTTCACGGTATAACAAAGGAAACAATTGATATCTTGGATGAAAAATTTCCAAATATCATATATTCAGTGGCAAAAATTCTTCGTCTCTCTGATGATTTAGAAGGAGCTAAGGTAAGAAATGTGTCTCCTAAATTAAAATATTAAACAAGTATTTGATTAAATTGTTCAACCAATTAACTCAATTGTTAAATATAAAGTTCTAATGATAAGAATAATCATCCATGGATAATTGCAGAGTGGAGATCAAAATGGTCTTGATGGTTCATATCTTGATTGCTACATGAGTGAACACCAAGATGTTTCCGGTGAAGACGTGCAAAGACATGTTGCTCACATGATTTCAAATGAATGGAAATGTCTCAATCAAGAAATTCTGGTCGCAAATCAGTTTTCATCATCATTTTCCAATTTTTGTCTGAATGCTGTTAGAATGGTTCCCCTCATGTACCACTATAAGAGCAACCCAAGCCTCTCTAATCTCCAAGAACATGTCAATTCACTGATTAATGTTGGTGTTGGGTGCAATTAGTACATTTTCAAATATTGTGATCTGTTGTTTATTCATAACATATTGATTTTGTAATTTAAATTAGGCAATATTGTTTTCATGATTCTTTAAGTGATTTCAATACTTTAGTATATTATAAGGATCTACATTTGGAACTACACCAAAAATGCAGTATCAGTTTCCCATTTGTTTATTGGTACTCAAACTGTGTACTTAATGAAATTACAGGCATTGCATTTATACTTTCTTAATCTTACAGCTAACTACACCATTAAGGTCAGCTCTAAACTATCCAGGTTCCTTGATTTGGCCAATACAAAAGAAACAATGAAAATAATGGTGAAGTGATCGTGTTCGTGTGCCATGTTTCTAGCAAAAGCTTTAATATATACATATAAGAATTCATCTAGAAAAAGGTGACCAATGCTAAAAGATAGTAGTTTATTTCAGATATGGAATAACATGCGCGCCTGAGAAGTAGTTTTGTTGAGTCAACAGAAGCAATGTCCTGAAACCAAAAAATATTGTCAAACTTCATAACCCAAAAAATCCCCTTGTAAATTAACATTAAGTGTCTAGTTCTGAAAATTGCATGCTGAAATTTTTGTTTCTCTAGCTCTGTTAATATTTTCAAAAAGTTGAAAGCTTACCTCTAACCAAACCATAAAGAATGAAATTATTAAATCACTAAGATGCATTACTATTTGAGATCACGAAGATCCATCAACACTACTTTTCTAAAATCAATGGTAGCAATAAGCTGATAAATAAAAAAGTAATCATGAGAAAAATAAGAAGGGGGATAAGGAAAAAGCACGAATAAAATTGTGAACAGAACAGACTCATAACCGCAAGTGCTTAAGGTATCTGCCTAATTGCCAATCATAGCAGAAAAGGGAAACTAATAACTACCAAAACTTATAGAAGGATATTCTTCAATCTGGTTCAGATCATAATTTAGACAGAAACAAAAAAATCATTTCTAGGTGGGGTTTTCTCTTATGTGGGAACACTAGAGAAGAGAGGGAAAATAAAGAGAAAGAGAGGAACCAGTAATGAGAGCTGGTGTTTCTTCACCTGTGATGTTACTGGTTGTTATTGTTACTAACGGGAAAAAAAAATTAAAAAATTCCCGTGCCAAGTAACTAGAATTAATCTTATACCATAATGTGAAGGTGACTAAAGTACATGACACTACATTTTAAAGATTTGGTATATAAACTTGAAACTAAAGGGTTTTTTATTGTTATCACATTGTTGAGATGCATTTAATCAGGATAAGTGGATTATTCAATTATTGTAAATGTTACTTGTTTAGATATCAAGGCACACTTTCAATTACAACTAATTATGCAAATTGTGTTTTTCTGATTGTGTTAACTATCATTGCAGGATGGACATTGAGTGTGGTTGGGTCAAGGTTCTTAGCAAATCCATAACTTTCAGGTGAAGCACAAGAAAATATACCAAGCTTTTATAGGATGCATACTCATGTATCTATACAAGAAAGCATAAAAGTTTATTATCTATCATTCTATAATGACTTGAGTTTACAACAGCATCTATTCATGAAACCAAGCTTTTATAGGATGTTTGCTCATGTATTAGAAGCATTGGTCACTGTCATATTTCTTTATTTTATGGGATTTAGCATTCTAGGATACGCGGCTGGCTAGCATTGTATTATGATGGTTAGTGATTTCTTTATGTTTTCCTGATAAATGATGCATTCATGAAATTGAAGTTGTTAACAAGGTTGGTTTATTTTGGCACCAGATTATAACAAATGAAACAGGAGCTGTGTGCATAGAGCAGTTACTAATCCTGATAGAGCAAGGCTCTCTGTGGCAACATTTCATGACATTGACCCAGCCAAGACAGTCAAGACCTCCCCTGTTTCTGAATAAACATTGCTAGCTAAATACCAGGGTGTTGTTTATTGAGACTATGTATCATCATGGTATACCAAAGGACCTGATGGGATTGTTGACAACCCCTCAATCACAGTTGGGAAAAATCAGACCTACCAAGGGACCTGAAGGGATTGTCGACAGCCCTTATTAACAGTTGGGAAAAACCAGATTGTCCAAATTTAAATACAATAATATAGCAGCTTGAAATCTATGAACCACGGACACCTCTAGGACTAGGTGTGTCACAGTGTCCGACACACGTCAGTGTCCGACACTCTTGTGACACCCGTACGACACGTGTCAAACCGGTGTCCTAAATAATTGATTTTTCTTTACTTCGACACTTCTACGATCGGTGTCTGACACCTATATAACACTCATACAAGTCATGTTGGACAATAGTGTATGTTTGGGTAGCACTTCGGTGTCTTTGGCTTCGGTGCCTTTCGGTGCCTTTATCTCTATCTCTCTCCTAACCAATAATTCTCTCTCATCAAAATAATTTATTTTAATCATTCCATCATCACTCTCTTTCCTCTAAAATACACTAAAGTCACCAAAGTCACCCAACACAAAATCACTGAAGTCTCACCCAACTACTGTTATTGGTTGTTCTGTGTTATTGGTTTCCCTTCAATAGTGTATGTTTACTGTTATTGCACTCTGGTTGGTCTGCATAATTGCAGAATGAATGTATCAACTATTGGTTAATTAATCCTTTCATATCTTAATCATGTTCAACAGACAAACACATTCCACTTTTAATATAAGAAACAATCATACGAATAATATACAGGGAACAATTAAGGATAAACAAGAACATAAAATGAGAAAACTCAATAATATTCTCAGAATTGGTTCCTTAACACAGAAAAATAGTAAAGGTTAACACTTTAATACCCCAACTACACACACCTATATGATTATAAAACTATTTAAATTAATCATTTTTCTAACTGAAACTCAAACCCCAGTAGATCCAAAACCACCTTCACCTCTAACAGTAGAATCCAAATCCAAAACCTCAGAAACTTCCGGAGTAATAATCTTCTCAATAATCAACTGAGCAACTCTATCACCAACTTTCACTTCAAAATCAACATCAGAATGATTAAACAGTATAACCCCAACAGGTCCTCTGTAATCAGCATCAATCACTCCAGCACCAACATCAATCGAATGCTTCCATGTCAACCCCGATCTCGGCGCTGCAAAAATCATTCAATTCAATCAAAAACCCTAAATTTCAAAACCCTAAAATTCAAAAATTGGGAAAGGGAAAAATAGTAATTAATTACCAACACGAGCATAGGTTCCTTCAGGGACGGCGATGGAGAGATCTGTGGGGATGAGAGCTTTGCCGCGAGCAGGAACCTTTGAATCGGCGGCGCTGGAGAGATCGTATCCGGCGGAGAGAGGGGAGCCGCGAGAAGGTATAACGGCTTTGTCGGAGAGTTTCTTCACTCTGAGAAAATTGGATGAAACGACGCCGTTTAAGTTGGACATTGTTGAAAAGTGAAAGAACGAAAATTGAAAGTGTGTGTGAATGTGAAGAGAGGAATGAGAGTTGAGATGTTTATATAGAAAGTGAGAAAAGGAGTGTGAGAGTTTCTTCATGGCGCCAAATTTTCCCGCTCCATTCTTTTCCAATTACTTCTTCCGATTGATGAGTTGAAGAAAAGAAAAGAAAGAGAAAAATAAAAATAAAAATTATTTCATTGTCTTTTTTAAAAATTAGAGAATTTTTTTTAGAGCAAAAAAATTAGAGAATTTTAAAACTTGTTTTAATAATTGTTTTTGTAATCACCACCAAAGAAAATATATAATTGTTTTGTAATACTTCATCGTTTTAAAATGAATATTGTTTAAAATTTTTACACACATTAAGAAATGCATTAATTAAAAAAATGTAGTTGTTCTTTTACCAAACTATCCTAATCAACCATTGGTTTGTTTTTCATTAAAGAAAAAATAATACTTCGAAAGTAGTATATATAGTATTAATTAAATGGTACAATTGAAAAGAATAAGTTATTATTGCATGGAAAATGAAAGTCATAGTCATTTTAAAACAATTTTTTTTGTTAAAACGACGCTCATTTTAAAACGGATGGAATATCTTATAAGAATCATCTTCAATCATTCTTAGTTAATTACAATTTTGATTTTTTAATTTTGTGCTAATCCTCCAATTACCATAGGAATGATGTTTATCTAAAGTTTAACCCTCAAACTTTCAAGAAAATGAAACATTGTAATTTGGAATTTGAATAAAATCTGATTAAGAATGAATACACCCAAGATTATCAAATATATAAATGAGTCTAATAATTTAGACTTCATCAAATTATTAAAAATTTAATTTTTAATCAATTCAGTGTATCAGAATCGAAACCTGAGACCTTGAGGACAAACACATTGTCAGGTCTCAAGTCAATACCACCAGATCAACCCAAGTGGATTCACATGTATCTAATTAAATGATATCATATTGTCACTTTCTTATGTTTGATCCTAAACGATACTTCATTTGTTTCATAATGAGCGATCTAGTTGACTGTTTGACATATGTGAGTACACATTTTGACCTTTAATGTCTTTAATCATCTATTAGTAAAAATTATAAAATTTGATATTTTAAAACTATTCATCGAGACAAATCCAACAACATCTTAAATGTTATCATATGTTTGTATATATTAGTAGAAAAATATAGGGAAAATCAAAGTAATTGGACTCATGTGGTTAATGAGCTTCGCTAGTGATGAATTGTTCATAAGAACCTGAACTTGATCGTTGGATGAAACTATTCTTAGGTAAACTTTACTCACCTCTTGACTAAACTACATATTATAGTATGTATGCCTTTGAGCATTCAGAATGTCCTAAGAGGATACACTTTTAAGCTTTGGCATCAAATTATATTTCTCAAGATGAACTTTGGTGTTCAAGATATAACATGTACATCTAAATTGGTGAAAATAAGAGATATTGGCCTTTCTTCCCTTGCGCAATTCATATGGAGTGTTGTTCAACATAGGTCTAATATAGATTCTATTTTGAACATAGCATGTTGCGTTTACTACTTCTTCCCAAAAACGTTTTGCAAATTTAGATTCATTGATCGTGGTGCGTGTCATCTCTTGCAAAGATCTATTTTTCCTTTCTACAACCCCATTGTTATACGGAGTTCTAGGAGAAGAAAAATCATGGAGAATTCCATGTGTTTCACAAAAGTTTTCAAAAGGTTAATTTTCAAGATCTTCCTATAAAACCATGAGACTCTTCTTCACTTTGTTTTTGAAGCTTACCTTCTTGGATTTGTCATTCTAGAAATTAGGAGAATTAGCTTTGAAATGACCAGGCCTCTTGCAGTGAAAGTAATTCTTTGTTTCTTCCTTCTTCTTTCTAAAGCTTGAACCTCTGGAGGGAAAACCACCTTTCATGGGAGCTTTACCTTTTTGCTTAGTTGTTGAACTCTTCTAGTTAGAAACGTCAATTCATCATCACCAGATACCTCAACATCTTCATCATCTGTTCTCTAACACAATTAAGTGAAACTTTAGAGACCTTGCTTTGATGCCAACTGAAGGTGAGAAAAATACAAGAGGATTGAATTGTGTTTGACGCTTTTTGCAACTATTTCAAAACAAAGATAATAGCTGAAAGTAAAGAGATAAGTGAAAGAGACAATACAAAATGTTTATCCTGGTTCACCCGACAACCCAGGATTACTTACAACAACAACACTAAGTGGATTTCCTACTCTCACTTTAGAGATACAACAAGTTTTTTTTATTTTTACAAAAGATAGTATTTTAACAAAGTCTAGGAATAGTAAATAGATATGAAGCACAATACACTTAGAGTGTAGCCTTACATATGTTGCTTTATATTTGCTAGACAAGGTATATACTATAAACAAGTATAAATATAATTACAAGTATATATGAACAAGTTAGACTTGGTATGTAAGCTTGAATGCAGTATTGTGTCGTAACCTTCACCAAACAACATTGGTCTTCTTATATATCAGAGATGTAGATGACCGTTGATGAAGAAATCCTTTTCTTTGAATGCCTGGATAAATGCTAAGATATCTTGAAGATTTGGAGGTCAACACTTCAGTCATTCAATTCCATCAATGAGATCATAAAAGAGTTGTATTATCTTGCATAAGTCAGAATAAGCTTTCCTTCTTTGAGATACTAGCCATTGTACGCAACAATGATGTTACACTAAAATCAGATGCTTGGTACAGATGATCTTACTATAGAGGATTGTACAGAAGCATTGACTTCCACGAATGACCTTATTCTTGGTGCAGAGCTTTGCCTTTATCTATGACACTGAGCTAAACAAAGTCCAGAGCTTCATAATACTTAGCATGTGAAGCAACACTTAGTCCAGAGCTTGATCATGTATAGAGCATTGACTTCATGTCCATAGCTTTGACTAGATATAGAAGTAGTGTTGTTTGTACTTAGAATTTCCTGCACACTTAAACATGAATATAGTCTAGCTTCTTTTGAGGTGATATAAGGAAATTAAGATTAATAGTATTTGTCAACAAATTTACCATGATAATTGGAGAATTCGTTGATTGAAAGCATGCTAATTGATAAGTGCTCAAAAGTAACATATTTTACGTGTTAATCTAGGCATTTTAGTGACTTGTTCTGCAAGTTATCTAAGGAAAAGCTACCATTTGATTGTATGTGTACCATTTATGCTTTACATGCATGATTCTACCCAATTTATGCAGGAAATGACAAGCAAGGACCAAGAAAGAAGCTTCTAAACCAAGGTAAGTTTGCTTAAGCGACCTCCTGTTCGCTTAAGCGAACAAGTTCCAGGGAGCAACCAACCATTTCGCTTTCAAGGACGCTTTCAGAACGCTCATGGGAAATCAGTTGTTCGCTTAAGCGAACCATTGGTCGCTTAAGCGTACACAATGTCGAGAGCAAAAGAAAGTTCGCTCACAAGCACGCTTTCTGTTCGCTTGAGCGAAGTTCATCAACTTCAGAGGATAAGGTCCCACGTGGCAGCTTCTAATTGGCCAATGGAGGATCTCTTGGCTGGTTGCTTAACCGAACAATTAGTCGCTTAAGCGAACCATCACGAATTCTGCCCATATAAATAGTTTTCTCTTCTCTTTCCAGCCAGCTTATCATTTTTGTAATACATTTTCTGGTTTTTAGAGAGAGAATATGGCATTTTCTAGAAAGAGAAACACAAAGCAAGGTAGTTAGGAGTAGATTCAACCCAAGATTTGATGAGACATCATGGGTCTAGGCATTGAATCTTCATCTTTTCTTCATCCTTTGCAAAGCTATCATAGACATATGTATCTACATCTATCCTTGTGGGTTTTGAGGTATTCAAACAAGCTATTATGTAATTTCTTGATCTTTTAATATATGGTTCTAGCTTATTTATTCAATATTGTTGTTATTCTTGTATTTAATGCTTTATTGAGATTCAAAA
>Ga0315915_1007611_pt1 | contig 12903 bp, 7 predicted proteins | sample MpolbnodulesMG_FD_207738 | JGI IMG/M metagenome (GOLD analysis project Ga0315915, IMG submission 207738) | Medicago polymorpha root nodule microbial communities from Los Angeles, California, United States - branched nodules | ecosystem: Host-associated > Plants > Roots > Nodule | place: USA... | reverse complement strand
TCCCTAACTAAATTCCAGTTATATTCAATTGGCATTGGAATTTTGGATGTAAAATATGACACATCTATGTGCGCATACCGTTACGGCAACAGCGTCAAGGACACGTTTCAACTCATGCATTGATCTTCGATTATACTAGTACTGCCTCTGTCCTTCTTGTAAGAGACGTTAGTACCAGCTCTTGCTCTGTCTTTCTTTATGAGCGACGTACGAGCTTATTAAAAGTTGATATATTTGATTGAAAATATAGACTAAATACGTTAATTTTTGCTGATTCGTATTCTTTTATAAAAAGTATATAACATAGATTTTTTTTCATGGTTTAATTTAGAGGTGTTTGTCGTATAGTTTGGTTTTGTTTTGAGGTGAAAAGTCATCCGAACCGTATTATAAAAAAACATACAGTTTGGTTTGGTTCAGTTGACTTTTAAAATAAAATTCGAACCAAACCAATTTTGTTTAGGTTGGATAGGATAGTACGCTTTTTTCGAGACAATATAATTATTTTTTTTCCAACATTAAAATCGAGTTAAAAAACTAAAAACTAACATATTTCCACCAAACCGACAATGTTTTAAATTTCCTCCGACATTGCAATTTCATTTTCACCAAATAACATAAACCAAATTAAAAACATAGACCAAATAACGTAGAAACGCCTATTGTACAGCTTTTAGATAAAGTAAAATTTCATTCTTTGTGGTGGCTAAAAGCTAAAAACACTACGTTTGTGTATGACACTCAGAGTTGGTGGTCGGACCCTATGCGGTGCTTGGGCCTCGACTGACCATAGTTTTGTAAATACCTTGTATGACACTTTTTTGGTTGGGGTGTTCTCGTAGGTACGTCTTGTACTCATGAGATTACATCGCCTTTGTTAATATATCCCATTTTGATTTCTTCAAAAAAAAAAAACACAGACAAAAATAATTCTATTATGTAAGAAAATGTAAAAGACTAAGATTTTATCATTATCTAAAAATTCAAATAACACGTAAATACATTTTTTTAAATAAAAAGAAAAGAATAAACTTAACAAGAGAAAATATGTCATTTTATAAAAGTTTCTATTGAGTTTGTACAAGTATTGGTCTACGTGACATAGGTTTGATTAAAATTTTCTTATGTTGCGGTTTAGTTTAGTTTGGTTTGGTTTGATTCGTAAAATAAAAACCAAAAACTGAAACAAACCATGCGGTTGAGTAAAAAAGTGATCCAAATACATTCAAATCAAATGTGTTTTTTTCGCGGTTTTGATTTGGTTAGTTCGATTTGCGGTTTTTCTATTGGATTCGTTAAGTTTTGAACACCTCTAGTTTAATTGCAGATTTGGCCCTCTAAGTATCACAATCTTGCAATTTTGGCCCTCTGTAAAAATCAATAACAAATCAACCTCATATGTTTAATGTTTACCCCTTTGCCCCCTGACCAATTATGACTGGGTCAATGCATACGTGACACTCAAATCACTTTATTTATTATGCTTAATTACATTTTTCGCCCCCTAAGTATCACTATCTTGCGATTTTTGCCCCATAAGAAAATAGAAAGTCACACGTGGCACCTCACTTTAAGTGAAATGGGTGTCACACATGACTTGGTCAAAATTGGTCTGGGAGGCCAAAAGTGCAAAAGAGGGTAAACTTAGGGGATTGATTTGTTATTGTTTTTTTTTATAGTGGGCCAAATCATAAGATTGTGATGCTTAGGGGGACAAAATTGCAATTAAGCCTTTTTCATTTCAAATATAGTTGATTAACTACTTCATGAAAACCCACTGGGGTTGACCTAATGGTATTGGCTTGTGACCTGGGAGCATGAAAACCCACTGGGGTTGGCCTAGTGGTATTGGCTTGGGACCTGGGAGTTTGCTCCTCCTCGAGGTCTCAAGTTCGATTCTCACCGGTGTCAATTTGGGTGGGCTAATTTAGCTTCTTAAAAAAAAAAAAACTACTTCATGAAATCCATTCTAGATACAAAAAGAATATGTGGTTTTGAGCTGACTTTTTCACTTTCAATTATACACTTTCACAAATTTGCATATAAAAATGCTATATTTTTTTTTTTGTTGAGAAATCAAAATGAAATATATTACTACTATCAGACTATCCTTCCAGCACAAGGTGTGCCAAGGAAAATAGCCAAAATATACAAAGGAAGTTCACAAACTAAAAACCCAATACCCACACAAAGGAAAGAGTTTTGACACCAATTATGAAAACTATACATAAAAGCACTTGATTTGGCTTTAAACCACTAGAAGGAAATTTTCTCCACAAGTGCATAAAGGTGCACCTTGATTTGGCAAAACCTGAAGAAGTACCAAACTGATGAAAATGATCCAATATATTAGATGGATCCGTTGGATGAACACAAAGCCATGTCCTAATAAGTTGCCAAATCTGACAAAAAAATTGCAAGTCAAAAATAAATGATTCTCTGATTCCTAAAGACCACAACCGGTGACACACAGTTGAGAGTCGATATGAACATCCCCTCTTCGAAATAAATTAACCTTAGATGGCAATCTATTCCAACGAAGCCGCCAAGCAACACACAGAGACCTTCAAGGGAACGTCTTTCCTCCATAAAAGAGTTGCATGGATGAAACTAGGAGTAGTCGCCTTTTCTGTGAGACTGCAATAACCCCCCTGACTGTATAAAAATGCTATATTATTGATGTCATATTAAAAGATAAGAAATTATATTGTATTTGTTATATTGTTAGTATTGAAAAAGATAACTATAGTTTGTTTTAAAAGTGCAAAAAATATATATCTATACATATTCTTCTAGTCAAAATCAAAATAACTTTAACTAAAATCAAAATTTCATTAACGCTACTCTTCATAGTTTATACACATTGACGTGATAAAAGAAATGGATAAATAGACACGGAATGTCTATCTGAAGTTATATTAATTTTACCAATAAATAAAGTTTGTAAAAAAACTATTGGTTAAAGAGATCATCTTTCATACACTGTTAATGTTAAAATGTTTTATGTTATTAGTAAATTAAAACCACTCATATATGTATGATTTTAAAAGTAATCATAGTTAAAGTTTAAAATGTTCAGTGATTCGATGGTTATGAGCGGCATCGAAAAAAATCTATAAAATTAATATAAAAAATGTGATTACATAATAATGAATTTTATAATAAGATTTGACAGCAATTGAATGAGATGATATCAATATTTTTGTAACTTATCTAGGGCTTGCCTTTGGTTGGTTTGAGATATTTTAGCATATTCCTCTTAAGATTTTATGTTCGAATCTCTCTAATGTCAATTTTGATGGATTAAATTCACATAGAGCTATACTCTGACTTTAAATGAGTACTCAATAAATAGACTGTGAAATTGAACTCTTCAAATTAATCAGTTTAACTAGAGACTATGGATCAAAATTTATGAATGAAACTCAAATATTTGAGTTGCATTCACAAATTTTGATCCTCAAAATTTTGGTGATGCTCAAAGGAATCAGTCACCTGAAAATATTGCTCTAATTTGATGAGCCGCCTATTTAAGTCTCCCTAGCATTAAGTATTGGAAATTAATTTTAAAGTCATTTTTACGATAAGACTCTCAAATTTAGTGTCTGTTTGATATCTCATTCTTTTTTTTTTGGAGCAAATATCTCAATGAATTTATCAAAATTAGAGTGTGCTACTGTGATTTTGGTTAATTTATCGTGTGACACCAAATTAATTTTATGTTACGTAGTCTCACATTGCAATGATCATGGTTTTATGAAGCTAGATATTGCAAGTTGCAACTTTGAACTAGTCGTGCAGTGTCATTTGGGGTAGACAAAGCTTGATTTGATTTGAACTAGTTGATTTTTAATAATGAATTGCTTTTGATTTAAATTGAGTGATTTTATATTACTCATTCCATTTCAAAATAATAGTCATTTTAAATTTGTGCACAATTTTTTAAAGAAATGATTAATTATGTTAATTTCAATGAAAAAATTAGGACCATTTAGTTAACAAGATCCTTTGCTAAAACACATTTATTAATTATAGTTAGTAGAATAATTAAGTTGGATGAAATTTAATAAATAAGGTACAATAATGAAAAAGAATAATAAATGCTGCATTAATATTTTAAAGTGACAATTATTTTTAGGCAAAGAAAAAAATGTTAAAGAGATGACTATTTTGACGAGGGAGTAACATAAAGAAATAATACTAGCAACACAACGTTACGAATTAAGATTCACCGACTTTAAGATGGAAAAGTCACAATGACTTTATATCGCTATCTTATATCATCTCTTAATTTCTTATGCCGTTTATTATTTCTCTTTCATTTTTGTCTTTCATAAAACACAAAATTACACTAAAGTAAATGTGACTTTTGCGCCTCAAAGTACCCGCATATCAATTTAATCTTTAACACATTCTATTTTATTGTTTAAAATCTGCATGAATCCCACTTAATTTATATGGAATCCACATGATTTGATAAGACTCATACAAAATTTTACCACTAAAAGAGAATGTGTTGAAAAATATATGTCAAATAATATGTTGTTAGCACTCATGTAAAATATATTTTTATAAAAATGAATAGATCGATAAATTAAATAGTTTTTTTTTATGGAATCGATAAATTAAATAGTATAAAATCCTATTTGAATATAAAAACCATGTTTGAATATAAAACTACAAATCACATAAACTAAAATTCCTTCCAATGGCAAAATAATAAACTCTAAAACAAAACATCGGAACTTATATTTTTCATATACCCACTGATTAGAGATCAAACTTTCAATCAGGGACAAAGCTATGAGTTTGAAAGAGGTAGCTCTGGTTATCCAAAAAATATTATTTTCATTTGAACAAGTTAGTATATTTAGTAATTAGTTGTCCAATAATATAATTTTTTACTATTATAGATGAGTTTATTTGTCAAAAATTAGTAGAAAGTAAAATGTTAAAAGATATTTATTTGTTTTTATAGCCGTAATTCAACTTATTTTGATATTTGTTATCTTTTAAGCAACAACAAAATGAGCCTTATCTCTTTTCTTTTTCAAGGCTCCGACAGTTATCGTCTCCTCTATTGAATCTATATATATGGGTTTTGCTAGAAGACACCTTCTATGAAGGTGTCTTTTAGCAAGTTATTCTATGAGCATTTGTTAAAAGACACCAACTAATTTTTATGAAGGTGTCTTTTAGCAAAGTTATAACTAAAAAGTGGAAATCACACCTTGAGGTGTGGGTTGCTAAAAGACACCTTCATGGGTGGCTTCTAGCAAGACCCTATATATATATATATATTGTGGGGGGAGTGTTGACCACATGAAAATAACTTGGATTGATTGAAACTCTGTCTGTTGTAGTAAGGAGGTTGGTGGTAAGGAGAATTAGGGAGTTTAACTATTCTCTTTTAGGGAAGTGGTGTTGGCGGTTGTTAGTGGAGAGGGATGGTTTTTGGTTTAGAGTCGTGGCGGCGCGGTATGGTGTAGTGGGAGGGCGATTGGTGGAGGGAGGACGAAACACCTCTACGTGGTGGCAGGACATTTGTGCCTTGCGTGGAGAGGAATGGTTTAGTGGTCATATCAGTCGTTCAGTTGGGGACGACAAACATACACTTTTTTGGTCGGATGAGTGGATTGGAGGAGTATATTTTAGAATCAGATTTAGTAGATTATTTGATTTGTCTCTGTGTAAGGAGGAGTCAGTGTTTGATATGTGTCGGTTAGGGGTGGGGAATTGAGGGTGAGGCATGGAGGTGGAGAAGGAGGTTCTTTGCGTGGGAAGAGGAGTTGGTGGGGGGAACTTAGTATGTTACTTCAAAATCTGACTTTGCAGGTGGACATGGCAGATGGGTGGTTGTGGAGTTTGGAACCGTCTTCAGTTTACACTGTTCGTAGTGCTTACAAGTTTCTGACTCTGCAGCCTTATGTTGATTTCATGGTGCCAGTGTCTTCTCTTTGGCATAACAATGTTCCTCTTAAGGTTGTTCTTTTTGCTTGACGCTTGTTTCGCGATAGGCTAACAACTAAGGACAACCTTTTTCGTCGTCGTGTTATAGAGTTTGATGCTCAGATGTGTGGTGGAGGGTGTGGCATGGCAGAGACATCTAACCATTTATTATTTCATTGTAATTTCTTTGGCTCCGTTTGGTTCTATATTTTTCGATGGATCGGTGTTGACACGGTTATGCCTTTTGAAGCCGTGGATCACTTTAATCAATTTAGTTTTGTTAGGGGCATTGCAAGGACGGGGTGCTCTACTTTACAGGTCATATAGCTTGCTACAGTTTGGGAAATATGGAAGGAAAGAAGTAACATGTTATTTAATGGTAAAGAATGCTCAGTTATGCAGATTGTTGACAAAATTAAGTCTCATACTTTCATGTGGTTGAAGGTGAAATATGATTCTCTTCCATTCAATTATCATGGGTGGTGCTTAGTCCGTTTACCATGCTGGACATTGGCTAACTGTTATTTCCCTTTTTTAGTTTTTTTTTTGTTTTTGTATAGCTTTTAGCTTGTAATTTTTGTTGGAACTCTGTGTGAACTCTTTTGTTTCTTCCTTCGCACACCTTGTGCTGGGAAGAACTTTTTGTTGTCGTAATATAATTCATTTTAACCTTTTTAAAAAAACAAAGAGAGCCTTATTTCCTTAAAAAAAAAAAAAAAAGCTTTGTTAACAATTAATACATATATTTTATCTTATTTTTATATTAATCCCCTTGTACCCAAATAGTTAACTTAGTCACTACTTTCAACCGAATGTAAGAGACTCAAATACACCATATGGGTTGCATAAGATTCTTCTAATAACTTTTATTTTAAGGTCAAAATACTTTCTTGTGTTAATTTTATATTCACATTCCACTTGGCTCAATATAAGCTTTTCAACCTTTGCTTTATCAATGGAAAATTGAATTTTGATAGGCACACACGTTACCCCACAAATGACAAACACGTTGCCATTTTTCTCTCCGAAATTGTTTAGAAGCAAAGATGCCGCCGATACAATACAAGGCAATTTCTTGGAAAATAAACAAATAGTGAATTTGACAAATTGACTTATAGGCTTATTTTATACTAGGAAAGTTCTAAAAGTCGTTAGTTCAAACATCCAAACACGTCTCACATTTCGTCAATAATCATGCACCCCCATATCAAATCAAATCAACCACCAAAGAATACAATTCAACGATCAAATTAAACGTAAGAACCAAACTTTTTATTTATTTTTTAATTAAATACAGAAACATTCGTAGACTTGGCCAATTTTTTCACCTTCTAAACGCGTCAATAAGTCCAATAGAGACGCGGGTCTTAATTTTACCACTTCAAATTTGCCTATATATACCTATATGATACCTTTCCCAAATCATAGTTCTCATATCTTCAACATTTATATCATTACATACACAACAAAAACAAAGAAAGAAAAAAAAAACCATTTTTAGTCCTTCTTTCCTAAATACAATTTCTCCATTTTACCAAACTATACCTTTATTTACAACCATGTCTTTCTCAACCAAACTATCATTGGTTTTGTTAGTTTCTTCTTTTCTCATCCATGCATCTTTAGGTATGTATATTAATGTTTTTCTTTATAACTTTTTTTATTATGTATATATCATACTATTTATAAAATAATTAGTTGTTCATTTTTTTCTTGGATATTTTTCTTATGATATGTATATTAAAACTACTCATAAATTTTTGCAGCTGAAATGGTATGTGAGGACCTACCAAAGGAAGTGTGTACTTTCTCAGTAGCTTCATCAGGAAAGAGATGTTTGTTGGAGACTCAGAAAGGTGTCAATGGTGAAATTGAGTACCAATGTAGAACATCTGAAGTTATAGTGGAGAGAATTTCAGAATACATAGAGACAGACCAATGTGTGGAAGCATGTGGTGTTGATAGAAGTTCTGTTGGTATTTCATCTGATGCTTTCTTTGAGCCACAATTCACTGGCAAACTTTGCTCACCAGCTTGTTACAAAAAGTGCCCCAACATTGTTGACCTTTTCTTCAATATGGCTGCTGGAGAGGGTAAGAATATTGTTCATTGATAATCTTACACTATCATCTAATTCAACATGAAAATGAATTGTGCCTAACTTACAATAGGAATTGTAAGTCAAAGTACAAATACAAACAAAGACATTTGACACAACACAGACATTGACACACCGACACCGCTAATAATTTGAGAAAATAAGATGATTTAATATAATTATATGTGTTGATGTAGTGTCTGTGTCGGACACGACACGAATCCGACATTAGGATACGTCTAATCCGATGAGTGTCTATGCTTCATAGCAACTCACCGGTTTCTTTAGAATAGTTTAAAAACTAAATTGACCGATTTAAAAAAATCAATATGAATGAAGATTTGTATATTTTAGCGATGTTTTAGTATTTTCATTAGTTTGAGACCAAATTGTCCAATATCTAAAATTTTGGAGGCTAAAGTGTGACATATATTTATTCTAAAGTTTCTTTAATTCTTCTATGCAAGGAAGTTTTGTTCTTTTTAATTCTCACAAAAATAATCATTGCTCACCTTTCCTTACATTTAGAGCAATGTTTATTCATGTTCTGTTCTTGTCTCCTACCTTCGACAATCACTAAGAAAGTAACATAATACCATAAAATATTTTAACTTCAAATCTAATCAAGGAATATATTGCTCTTGTACTCAACTAAAAAATGAAATAATTAAAAAAATGTAACCTAGGAATTTGTTTATTTTCTACTTAATTTTTGAACAATTATTTTCTACTTAATTAGTTGCATATATAGGATTCTTTATTATTATATAGTTTTTCTCCTTGTGTTTTATTAATTGGCATAGATAATAACAAACCTTAAATTTATGTGACAACAGGAGTATTTTTGCCAGAACTATGTGAGAAACACAAGACCAACCCTCGTCGTGCCATGGTCGAGCTTGTGAGCTCCGGAGCTGCATTTGGTCCTGCTTCTTCGGTTTCCGAGGACATTGTGTTAGCACCTGCAGCTGCACCTTCTTCTCAGTAATTTTGGAGAGATGGTGTCAATTTTCCAAAACATTAAATTTATATATTCCTATGTTTACTATAGTAGAGGGATATATAGAGGGAAATATATTAATTACTTGTTATTGAATTTGTTTTGATTAATGTAATAATCAAGTTGAGTTGGGCACGTTAATGTTTCATTTTTATGTTATGTAATATGTCATGTTCTCCAATTATCAAATTTTGGAATTGTTTCTTCTCTTGGTATCACATTTGATATCTACGGTGAATTTTGTCTCAATAAGAAAAGTTACTTGGTATACTTTCTTGTGTATATTCACTCTTTGGTTCTGCTTTTTTATTCTATTTAACACGAAAGGGTTCATATCTCTACTTAGAAATTAATATGTTTTGTTGTTTTTTTTGACAGTGAAATATGTTTCGTAGTTGAAAAATGAAAAGCTATCTCATTTAGCTCAACAGCACAACCCCAAATGAATAACATTTAACCACCGTCACGTCAAATGAAAAAAGTAAAATAGAATAAAATTAAATGATATGATTAAATTGTTTTTGTTTTAATTTTGAGTAATGTTATATTGATAACCAAATATGTACAAGGTATTCCACACCTTAGCTTTCATATGAAGCAATTCAGCGAACGCAAACAAACGTAATAAAAAATGATTAAAAAAATTAATTTGTATAACAAACCGTATTGATATACGGTGTGAACAACTTTTTGGTTGTTCATTTAACATTTCTCTTTAATTTTTTTCAATTGATTTGACATGTAAGCGTGTTCAAATATTTTTAATTTTGGATTGTGAATTGTGATCATGGAATACTTGCTCTCACATTTATCTTGTTGAAACAACATAACATATAGGCTATTCGCTATAATAGATTAAATTTTGAATATAAATTATCCTCATTCATTTAAATCCTTGGTGGAAATTTTAACCATAATTTGTTATAAATAGTTAAAATGCCACATCATTAACATTTGTCTTGTTAAACAGTTTTTTGATACATGAGAATGCCACATCATCATTATGTACAAAAAAATAAGTCACATCATCATTTCTCACAAAGTCTTTTCATTTCTTTTTATCCAGACTACTAAAAAGCTTATGGGTGATGGGCTTTGGCCCTCTTTTATACCAAAAAAAAGAAAAGCTTATGGGGGCCATTAAAAATTAACAACAATGGAAATGGTTTTACAGCTCCATCTCTCTCAAAATTGATAATTTTTTTAAACATTGATGGATCATAATTGCAATTAAATCATTAATAAAGAGAGAATATTAGAGAGAGTGTTGAAAAGTGGTTAAGGTAATATTTAAGCAAGTACATAATTTATTGATACAAAATTTACGATAGATATCAAATGAGTTACCAAGAACATAAACAAATATGAAATTTGAAAATTTTAAACATATTACATAACATAAAAATGAAACAATACCAAGCACAAACCATTTCAATCTTGATTATTACATGTCAAAAGGATCGAGATCCTCTCCATTATTCAATCTTCTTTTATGGACTTTGACCACATGCGGTAGTTTGCAAAGGACTTTCCTCACAAAGGGGTTGTTTTTGTGGGGGCACATTGTCCTCTGAAATCTCAGAAATAGGGGCAGGTGCAGGTGCTAAGGCAATATCCTGTGAAATCGATGAAGCAGGGCCAAGTGCAGCTCCTGAGCTAGTAAGTTCGATTGTAGCACGACGAGGGTTGGTCTTGTGTTTCTCACAAAGTTCCGGCAAAAATACTCCTGTTGTCACATTAATGCAGCTTAGTAATCGTATATAACAAAACAAAATAGTTAATACCATATTATAAAAATAGGAGTCCTATGCACAATATTATATATTGGGTTCTTCCTAACGATTTATCTTCTAGTAGAGCTCATTACCACTTGAACTGAATCTCTTAGTTATTTTCTTATATCATGTATTTGTCTTGGGAAGTAAAATATTTTTTTATTCTCATTGACTTTGACAAATGTATGTGATGATGGTAAATAAAATAATAGCATTAACAAACAAGTGTTACCTTCTCCAGCAGCCAAATTAAAGAAAAGGTCAACAATATTGGGACACTTAGAAAAACAAGCTGGAGAACAAAGCTTGCTTGTGAAGTAAGGCTCAAAGAAAGCATCAGATGAAATACCAACAGAACTTCTATCAAGACCACATGCTTCTACACATTGGTCTGTCTCTATGTACCCTGATATTCTCTCCACCATAACTTCAGATGTTCTGCATTGATACTCAGTTTCACCATTGATACTCTTCTCAGTCTCCAACAAACATCTCTTTCCAGATGAAGCTACTGAGAAAGCACACACTTCCTTTGGCAAGTCCTCACATACCATCACGGCTACAATATTCATGAATAGTTTTAATATGCATAGCATGAAAAATAAGTCAAAGAAAAATAAATAATATTGAAAATTATATTATGCTATACGTACAAATAGATATCAAGGAAATGGAATTTAAAATTGTAGGAGATAATATACATACCAAAAGATGTATGAATGAGAAATGAAGAAAGTAACAAAACCAAAGCCAATTTGGTTGAGAAAGACATAGTTCTATGTAAAAAGTATAGTTGGGCAAATATGATGAGATATTATTTAGCAAAGAAGGAACAAAAGATTATTTCTCTCTTTGTTTTTGTGCTTATTTGTAATGGGAAGTGTTGAAGATCGATATGATTTGGAAATGAAAAACATATGGGTATATATAAGTTTTTTTTCGTAACATATAAGTTTTTTTTTGTTAGTAGGTAATGTTTTATTTTTGTTTTGCTAATAGTGGGTATATATTATATTTATATGTTGAAATGGAAGTGGTAAAAGTAAAATAAATCCCGCGTTTCTAATGGACATATGGAGGCGATTATATTTTATTTATATTTTATGTTACATGGGAAAAAAATTGTGGAGGCGTTTTGAAGCTTCAAAATTTGGCAAGGTATATGAATTTTAGTTGTATTCGTTATTCATGAACAAAGAAAAACTTATAAAAAAAAATAGGTTTATACGTTGAATTGATTATTGAGCCTCCATAGAGTTTGATTCTACAATAGCCCTATTCAATATTCATATACTTAGTAGTTGAGCTAGCTCAATTTCCATGAGGATATCAAATATAAATAGTAAATAAAATATTGTTGTCCAACTTTTTGTAAGAAAAAACAATATTGTTGTCCAACTTAAAATTGATAGCTCTTTACTTCAAACGATTGCGTGGAAAAAATTGTGTCCATCAACCATGGGTTCTTTCACTCTTCCAAAAGTGTTAAGTACGAAATTTTTGGTGTTTTTAAACAGGTGAATTAAGAAATGCATAAGTGTTAAGTAAAGCAAAAAAGATAAAAGGATACATTTCCTAAAAAAGCTTGTTAAATTGATTTTGTGTCATATGAAAAAAGTACCGTGGATAAACACTAGTCCTACTTGCCAAAACATTGTGGCCTACAAAATTTAGCATTGATAGATTAATTACGTGAATAGTGTGTATCCTTCCATTGCTAGGGGTACGTGACACCCCACGTTTGGCTTGGTCTTCAATCTTTCGCAGCATTTCTCGTTTCTTCCATCAGCATGTGTATTACCTCCTAAGAGCATGCATTTATGCTAATAGCTAAGCTACTTCATATACTAGTTGCACTATGAACATGGAATGTGATGTAAAATGCAAAATTGTCAAGTTCTACTAAATTTTGACTGATTCTGACAACCTTTGTGAATCTTAGAAGACTTAGAAAGATTCGACTATTCATTTGGTTGTATTTGTATTTGTCTAGCCTTTATTTGGCCTAGGAGAACTCTCATGACCCTAAATTAGACTATTTGCTGACTCCAGCTTACAAGTTATATATTTTTAGATGTAAT
>Ga0315915_1007608_pt1 | contig 12905 bp, 13 predicted proteins | sample MpolbnodulesMG_FD_207738 | JGI IMG/M metagenome (GOLD analysis project Ga0315915, IMG submission 207738) | Medicago polymorpha root nodule microbial communities from Los Angeles, California, United States - branched nodules | ecosystem: Host-associated > Plants > Roots > Nodule | place: USA... | reverse complement strand
AGACTCTGAACCTGAGGACAGTTATCTAGAACGTAAAAGAAGAAGTTTCCAAAAACACAATTCAACCCCCCCTTCTTGTGGTTTTTCTCACCTTCAAGATCAAGTATAGTCTGATGGCCACCTGGGAAAATTTGGATAGTGAATCAGGGTCTGACAAGGATGAATCTGGAGATGAAGAAAATGTGGCTGTTGGGTTAGTAGCTACAGTGACTTCTAAAGCTGAACCTGAAACAGACTCTGAAGATGAAAATGAGGTATATTTTAAAATTCTCAGAGAAGAACTTGTTGATTCACTTAAAGAGCTCTTCACACACTTTGAACACAGAACCAATGAGTTGGAAGATTAAAAGATAAATATGTTGATTTAATGAAACAACAAGAAAAGACTTTATTTGATCTGAAAGCATCTGAGGAAGGACTTAGAGATTTAGACTTCATTTGTAGAACTTATGAAGACAAACTCAAGTTTCTTTGTCAGAAGCTTCAAGAAAAGTGTGAAGGAAAACCTGTAAGTAAACATGAAATTGCTCCTGAAGATTTCATTATATCTGGCATTGACAGAAGCAAAGTAGCATCTATGATTTATAGCATTTATAAGAACAATGGTAAAGGGATTGGATTCTTAGAAGGGAAACCTAATGGAATCAGTCTTAAAGCATGTTGTGAATGCATTAAGAAAGGATTGAAAACTTATTTTGTGCCTGAATGAGTTGAGTCTGAGACTGTAATCCAATCAGAACCTGAAGTTTCTAGCTCTAAGACCGTGAATATTTCAAAGTCAAAGAACTCTAAGCCTAAGGTTATGATTAACTCTGATTCTAAGACTCCAAAGATTCAGATTCTGAACAGACCAGAACCTAAACAACAGGTTCTGAAGAACTCAGAGTCTGATGTCTTAAATCCTAAGTTTCAGAGGAAGAAAACAATTGTTGCTTCATGGGATCCAAAACCAAAAGTTATTAAACCTAAGGTATTGAGTGAACAGAAGCCACTTAACTTCAAGCACAAGGATCAAAAGAAGAAGAGTAAGACTTCCAGTACTAACCCCAAAGGACCCATAAAGATATGGGTACCTAAATCTGAAATTGTGAATGCTGCAGATATGCCTAAGAGTAAGGGAAAATCACAAGTCATGGTACCTTGACAATGGTGCTCACGACACATGACAGGAGAAAAGTCTATTTTCCTAACCCTAACAATGAAAGAGGGAGGAACTGTGGGATTTGGAGGTAACCAAACCGGCAAGATCATTGACACATGAACTATTGGTAACTCTTTTATCTCTATTAATAATGTGTGGTTGGTAGATGACCTTAGACATAACATACTTAACATTAGTCAGTTATGTGATAGTGGTTATGATGTAATGTTTGATAAGACTAACTGCACAATAATCAACAAAGATGATAAGTCCTGAGTATTTAAGGGAAATAGAAAAAAATAATGTCTATAAAATTAATTTTTCCGAACTGGTTGATCAGAAGGTAGTTTGTCTTCTATCAGTGAATGATAAGAAATGGCTGTGGCACAAAAGGTTGGGACATGCTAACTGGAGATTAATCTCTAAGCTTAGTAAGTTACAACTGATCAGAGGCTTACCAGACATTGACTATCATTCATATGCACTTTGTGGTGCATGCTAGAATGGAAAAAATTATTAAATCATCTTTCAAATCTAAAGACATTGTTTCAACCTCCAGACCCTTAGAATTACTCCATATTGATTTATTTGAACCAGTTAGCACTACATCTATATATAGAAGTAAATATGGATCAGTCATTGTTGATGATTACAGTAGATGGACTTGGGTTAAATTCCTTAGAATTACTTTAGAAGCTCACAATGAAGAAGCCTCTGATGAAGCTCAAGATGGTTCTCAGCAAGCTACTTAAGTACAAGTCTTCACATCAAGAGGATCTGATCATTGGAAACAAAGAGAGTCCCAGAAGAACAAGATCATATTTCAGACAAGAAGAGTCTATGTTGGGATTGTTATCAGTGATAGAACCTACTATTGTTGATGAAGCACTTTCAGATGATGGATGGATACTAGCTATGCAAGAAGAACTCAATCAATTTCAGAGAAATGATGTGTGGGATCTGGTACCCAAGCCTGAGCATAAGAATATAATTGGAACAAAATGGGTATTCAGAAACAAGCTCTATGAACATGGTGAAGTAGTTAGAAACAAATCCAGACTTGTTGCTCAAGGTTATAGTCAACAAGAAGGCATTGATTATACTGAACCATTTGCTCTAGTTGCAAGATTGAAAGCAATCAGGTTACTTCTATCCTATGCAGTTAACCATGGCATTATATTATATCAAATAGATGTTAAGAGTGCATTTCTCAATGGTGTGATATCTGAAGAAGTATATGTCAAGCAACCTCCAAGTTTTGAGGATCTGAAGCATCCTGACCATGTTTATAAACTGAAGAAGTCACTATATGGTCTTAAACAATCTCCTAGAGCCTGTTATGACAGACTAAGTAATTTCTTAATTGAAAATGATTTTAAAAGAGGTTAGGTTGATACAACACTCTTCAGAAGGACTCTTGAGAAAGACATTCTTGTTGTGCAAATATATGTTGATGATATAATATTTGGTTCTACTAATGCCTCTCTTTGCAAGAAATTTTCTAAGTTAATGCAGGATGAGTTTGTAATGAGTATGATGGGAGAATTAAAGTTCTTTCTTTGAATTCAAATCAACCAAACCAAAGATGGAGTGTATGTTCATCAGTTAAAATATACTAAGGAGCTTCTGAAGAAGTTCAAGCTTGAAGGTTGTAAAGAGATGAACACTCTAATGCATCCTACCTGCACCTTAAGCACAGAAGATACTGGATCAAAGGTTGACCAAAACCTGTTTAGAGATATGATAGGTTCTTTGTTATATCTCACTGCATCTAGACCAGATATTTTATTTAGTGTATGCCAAGATTCCAGTCAGATCCTAGAGAATCTCATTTAACAGCTGTTAAGAGAATCTGTAGATATCTGAAAGGAACAACTAATCTTGGACACCTTTATAAGAAATCCTTAGATTATAAATTGGTTGGATTCTGTGATGCTGATTATGCTGGTGACATGATTGAAATAAAACCAATCTGTGGAAACTGTGAGTTTCTGGGTGAGAATCTGATATCCTGTGCTAGCAAAAGACAAGCAACTATTGCTTTGTCAACGGCAGAAGCATAATAAATCTCAGCTGCAAGTTGTTGTACACAACTACTTTGGATGAAACATCAGTTAGAGGATTATCAGATTAATGAAAACAATATTCCCATTTATTGTGATAATACTGCTGTGAAATTCTAGCACACTTGTTTTAATATGTTATGTCAGATGTTTCGACGTTTGCAATGTTCTGATTAATGTTTCAACATCACGTAATAAACAAAAATAAAAAGAAGAAAAATAAACGACAAGAAAGTAAAGAACACAGAGAGTTTGTTGACCCAGTTCGGTGACAAACACACCTACTCTGGGGGCTACCAAGCCAGGAAGGAGATCCACTAGTGTAGTCCTTATTCTAAAGCTCTCAGCAAACTCCTCGTTTACACTAAAGACCTAGGACCTACCCGTATTGATTTCAACCTAGGAACTCCTACATCTGAGATCCCATCTCACTATCTTAATGGTCAGTCACAGCCCCTGTGACCTATCAGACCTAAACACAAACTCAAGGATGAAGTTACCTTCAAACACAAAAAACTAACACCTTGTTTCACAACTTCGGTGTAGTACACAAGAGTATCAAACTCACACGCACAGTCTTAAACAAGTATCACAAACGATACAAGAAAGACTCACAAAAGGTTCTAAACTTGCATCACAAACGATACAAGAGTAGAGCACATGTAGACTCAAAACCCTAAAAATCTAAACTTTTTAGTATGACGGCTTGAATGATCAATTAGGTCTTGAAGTCTCCCTTATATACTAAAGCAACTTGGGCTAAATATTCTTGTTGGGTTTCAGCACAAAGCAGATCGGTTCAGCTAATCTGCAAAACAAGAATCATAAACAAATATGGAAAGTCCTAAAATGTCGGAACATTTATAGGATCGTTCCAACCAATAACAAATATTTCCTAAAATAAAAATACTACTTTAGAAATATTCCACAGCTGATTCCTGTAAAGATATGCGCGTTGCTTAGTCAATAAGATAAGAAAATATTGTTTCCTTAAACAATAAAGGGCACGCATACAAATAGGCATGAACCCAGGCACACTGAACCGTGCCAGGATGTTGGAAAATTGCATCCAACATCTTACAGAGATGCCTAACCACATGTTGGAACATTGGTTCCAACTTACACACTAAGGATATTTGTTTTGGCAATAATGCAGCCAATACAAATACCCAACATGTTGCTATTTGTTTGTCAAAGAATCCAATCTTACATTCAAGAGCCAAGCATATTGAGATCAAGCATCATTTTTTAAGAGACTATGTTCAAAGAGGAATTTTGGATATACAATTCATTGATACTGAACATCAATGGGCTGATATATTCAGTAAGTCTTTAACTGTTGAAAGATTTGATTTTATAAAGAAAAATTTGAACATTTACTTTGTATCTGATTAATGCTTGCCTCTGAATGGGAATTCAGAATCTGAGGCTGTTCAGAAGCTACAGTCCATCAGACTCTCTTCACTTAGATTATGAGGAAAATAAGCTTCTGATGACTTCGACATCTGAACTCCAGAGTCTGGACTCCTTGCTTCTGATAGATATGTTAGTGGAAACGTTGGAAGTTACTTTTTCATAACACCTGTCCCACTAATGTAACAGTTATTCTGAGACCCTCTTACGTGGTTTATTTGTATTGGTTTATAACTAATAGGGCTATGATGAATTTTTGCTTTGAATGTACTATCTCGCACCCCCTAGTCATTAATATTTGTGTTTGTTTGTCCCCTATATCTAAATTTCTAACGTTTTGTTAAAAACAACTAGACAAAAACACACACTTCCTCACTTCACAATTTTTGCTTTCTACTTTCAATTAGTTTTTTGAAAAACTCTTGGTTTTCAAAATCAAAAACCTTAGAACCCAAAATCTTCATCATTCATCAATGGCGGAAGTAAGTTCAAGTCAATCCGGCGCCATGAAAATAGAAACTGGGAAATCTTACACGGTGAAGCCAAAAACTATGAGAGTTTAGAAAGAAGACCTAGATGTACAAGTTGAAAGTCCAGTTAATTTCACAGCTTTGACAAGACAAGGGGTTGACATCACTAGCTACATGCTTACACAAGAGCTAGTAGATACTTTGGAATGCTGAATGGTCCTACTTATGAGGAGCTGGTAAAGGATTTCTTGGTTAGAGCAGAGGTTTATGACAGAGAAGCTGCTAAGATGGAGGAATTAGAGAAGATTAAAGAGGATGAAACTATGAAAGGGAAAACTAGAGCAGAGATGGGATTGCCTGAGTTTACTCAAGTAGAGATTAGACCAGCTGTAATGGGAATTCCAGTTACCATTACAGAAGAAATTGTTGCAAAAGCTTCAAGATGTGCAAATGAAGGAAAATTTCAGTGGAATCTTGGCGAGAAGAGCTCTTGGAAGAAGACAGTTGATGAGGTGTTTCACAAGGACAGAGCTTCTAAAAAGCAAGTTGAGCACGGGGTACTTCAGAAGGTTATGGTAGACAGTTTTCTACAGAAAGAAGGTGGTACTGACACTGTGTCACTAGACCCCAAAGTCTTGATGTATTTCCTTTTTACTTTTGAGAAGGTAAACCTGACAAGATACATTTTCCATCATATGATCTAGGCACTCAAGGAAAGCCAGAAGAATGACAAAATACAAGTACCCATGGAAGATTACTCTCTGAGATCTTTTATCAAGGTGGATTGATAGAAGTGCTGAGGAAGAAATGAGTAGTCTCTGATGAACATCTTGGTACTATGACCGGAAAGATAATCAATGGAAGAACCCTCAGATACCTGCACATTGTTGATAAAGAAATTATTGAAGAGGGTGACATGAAAGAATCTGATGCTGTATCAGACTTGATGGTTGATTTCCCTCCAATTTCCAAAGAGGACAATCCTGAGGTCCTGGCTGCATATGTGACAACTCACTATGAAGACACTGGAGACATCATTAACTTTAGTTCTATTCCTGAAACTATGGGAGGTGGTCCTCTGAGAGTAAAAGGAAAAAGGAAATCTAAAAAGCCTACTTTTATGATGTGCAGCTGGACAGGATGCTCAAGTTGTTTTTGGTGATGAAATTAGACACCTTGGTTTGTGGGAAAGGTTGAATTGATAATGAATGAGGCTGCACCCATTTTTATCTCTCATTTTGATTTGTAAGTCTAAGATCACACTTATCCTTGTGTAAAAATCTCACATTAGGGTGTGAAGAATTTGATGATGAATCCTCTCTCCCTCTGGCCATTCTAAAAGGATCTCCTGCTTTTATATTTTACTTCTAGTACTGTTGAGAATATATGAAAAGCACAATAAGGTTGGTTATTGTATGAAAAGTGTCTTTTATTTCCATCATCTATAAATTCTAAACTCTTACAACACGCTTACGAAAGAACAATGAGGTTGGTTGTTATACGAAAAGTATTGCTCCTTTCGTGCGCGTTTGTGTATTACGTTGTGTCTCTCTTCACTGTGTGTGTAAGTCTCTGTTTGTCTTCCATAATCAAATGAAAGAAAGAAGATTCTGAAATGGAGAAGAATATTGGTTTTCCCGAGTTGGCTAGAAAAACTTGTGAATAAGTGACTATATCTTTTTTTCTTATTTTTTTTTAAGGGAAGTGACTATATCTCTAGAGGCGAATATATTAGTGCACAAATATTTGCTTCAATGCAATATGGAAGTGGAATAAGAAAATGAATGGATGAATGAAGAGAATGGCTAAATACCACGGTTAATATGATTGAATGAGTGCAGAGATTCACACATAGAAAAGTACATATACATTGATTCATGCAATACATTGTTGATTTAAAGGATGGACGCAACAGAGAGGAAAACAAACTTTTCAAGCACTGCAACGCAATTGTGGTTTCTAGTTGTGATTTTCCATATTATAAGTAAAGAAGGGGGTAAATCAAGATTTAAAATTTTGTTTTACCTTGTAGAAGTCTAGCTCTATGAAGCTCGGACACTCCTCGGATTAAGCATGTTCCGGTGTCAGACACATGCCGTGTTCGATACCGACACTTGTAATTACACTGAATTATGTAATTTTTTCAAATTAGTAACTGTGTCTGAGTGTCCGTGTCTGTGCTTCATACTCTAACTTCACCCAAATCATTGTTGGTGAAAGTTGATATATTAATAAGAACTAAAAAAATTTAACAATTTCAAAATATATAAGTATTAACCTTGGTGACCACAAGCTATTTATCATTTTAATTTTGTTCGAATCATTTATGAATATATTAACTTGTGTAAATTGACTTTAGAAAAATTCCATTTCAATTTATTTTAGATGCTAAGTGATTTGGTATGACATTAAAATCCATAGATTTCTGAGGAAATAAAGTCCATAGATTCTTTACTTTTCAAAGCAACTTTTACTAATAATAAACCTAAATATTTCTCACCAAATATTATGTTTTATATATACTCGTGATCATAACTTAGTTGATAGAGATACTGTAATATATAAGCGTCGGGTTTCGTTTCTATGATTTTTGCATATTCATTTAAGAAGTGAAATTATGATCACTAAACTACTTGAAAAAAAAAAATCTATGTCAAAGAGTTGTAGATAAATATAAATGGTTGGTTCAAGCATTATTGAACTCAAGTTGCACACATGAAAGTGCTACATGCAGAAAAGATTATCAAATCAATTGTACAATCCCAAATGAGCAGGCACACCAGTACCATTAATCCATGACCCATCCAAGAAAGGTTCAACAGTATAAGTAAGAGCCTCTCCCCTCTTAATATCTTTGCGTCCGATCCACTTAACTCTAACATCAGTCTTAGCACCAGCTCCAACATTGTTATACTCACCATAATACAATGTTTTTAGTGCAAAATCACCTTCCCATGGTAACCAACCTTCAGGTTGAATCAATGCAGGAATGTCAGATTCCATGATAATTGTCCTTGAATATTCCTTCCATGGTCTTCCAATGTAGTTCTTGGTTGTTGGAGGTAGGTCATTTTCACCCTTGATGACACATTTTTGTAAGACGAATGCGGTGTTTGATTTTGAGTCGATTCTTCCATTCGCGGTAATGATGTTTTTTTGGTTGTCAAGTGGCTTTCTAAGAACCAATTGGCAATTTTGGAAGACTGCGGAGGCATGGCCGAAGATGAAATCGATTGTGCCAGAAATGACACAGTCGCGGTAGAATTGTCTATGGGTTTGTGCGTATAGTGTGTCTTGGTAACCTTCGAAGTTGCAGTTGAGGAATATGGAGCAATCTGCTTGGACTCTGACGGCCACGGCTTGTTCCTTTATGGCACCGGCTGTGTTTCTAAATCCCATGTTCCTGCCTATGAATCCATCTCCAAGTACCACTGCAGGGTGCATGAAAAATAAATTGAGGTAAGGAATATAATACTATAATTCTAAATTACATAGAGCAACCACAATTGCAGGCACAATATAAAGATTTGAGAGATCTCAGCAGCAGCAGCACAACTATAATTGCGGCTTCATAGACCACATTTTATCACAATATCAATGTAGCCAGTAACGAAATCTAAAACCATCATAATGTTTTTTAAAAATCGTTTTCTACTACGATTTTGGCTGCTATATCATTTATGATGTCTGCTGCTGAAATTGAAGTTGCATTGTTTCTTCATACTATCAAGGATCCCAATCAACGAAGTTTGGAAAGACAGACAGACATAAAATATAATCGATATGTGATAAATATTTTACATACCGAATGATGCAGTTTGGAAAGTTCTAACTCCATCAACGAAGTTTTTGTTGCCGGTTATGATACTCTTTAAATCACCATCACCATACATGGTAAGGTTCACCATTTTCTTTGTCACTGTAACCGTCTCATCGTATACTCCTTCCTTAACATAAACAACATACCTACATGTCCACGTTTGAAAATATATTCTTAGTATGATCAAAAGAAATTAATATTCCAATTAATAATAAATAAATTTTCTTATTGTTAGAGACCTTAAGTTTATATTCATTTTCTTTCCAAAAGAAATTAAAACATGAACCTGGATTCTCGAAAACTGTCTTTATGATGCAGCCAGATGTAGACACTTAGATTAAGAGACATTAATTTTCTCTCTCTAAATAGAATAATCTACACTTGACTGAATCATATAGTTGGTCTATAGAGGATCCAGATTTCCGAATTAACGTGAATTTAATACCTTCCTTTGTAGGTTTGTGGAATAGCAGCCAAAGCTTCAGAGATGGTTTTGAAATCTCCACTACCATCTTGAGCAACAGTGACATTAGGTGTAGGTTTCTCAGTTGATCCAGGCAAGTCAACGGCTGGGGCAGCCCAAGATGGAGGAGCAGCAGCACGGGGAGCACCAATGGGTGCAGCACCAGGAGCACCGATGGGAGCCTCAAAAATCGGCTGATCAGCACCGGGAGCACCATCAGGAGCATCAGCAAGATCCTCATCATCATCGGCAACAGCATCAGCATCAGCATCAGGAGCGGGAGCATGTGCATCTGTTTTACCCCAAGGTAATTTGAATCCTGAAAGTCCGCCTTCAAATGCATTAACAATTTGAGAAACTTGTGAAACAACAGCGAGGGAGTTGCTCACAAGTTGCCTTGATTCGGCAAATATCTTCTCCATCTTTTTCTTCAATTCTCCTTCGGGGAAACCATCAGAGCAAGTTTGTTGGTAAGATATAACAGCACTAAGCCAGTTGTTCAACTCAGCTTCTTTTGAAGATAGTTTGCTAATATCAAGTTGACCAACTTCAGTGATTGAGAATCCCATTTCTTCTTTAGCATCCTCAAACAACTGTTTACAATCTTCATAAGCTCCCTTTTCTTCCTTGGAAGCGAATTTCAAGTTCGCAGTTTTATTGAATGCCTTGTTAATTTCATTCTTGGCAACTAGCATGGAAACCATTAGAAGATCCTTTGGTTCTTTCAACTTAGGGTCTTTTTTCAATGCCTCTTTAAGTGTGGTTACACATTTTTCCTTGTACTCTGAGTGGCTGCACAACATTTTCACAAGCCTCGAGTATTTATCAACACGCTCGGGTTCTGGCGTTGCGTTTTGAACTGGTTTCCTATTGTTATTATGATCTGGTCCTGATCTTTTGACAATAACAAATGTTACAGCGGCTATAGCACATGCTATGAGAACAGCAGAAGTTACACCGATCAAAATCTTTTTCTTAAGGTGTTGTTTCGCATTGGCTTTTCGCCTTTCTGATACAAGATCAAAATCTTCGAACGCCATATCGCTGTGTAAGACAGAGGGAAACTATATAATTTTCCTCTGCCCTAGACTTGAGGGAAGAAGGACAATGAAAGAAAGATAAGGGCAATTTTATTGGCTTCAAAACATTGTTGTTAAATAACCCTTTCTTCTTTGCTTTCATTTTTTCCATTGAGAAATTAAATGTTGTTTTTTTCGAGGAAGACAACCTAGGAAATGAGGTGGAGAGACATTTCCGGTATTACTATTTTTGAAAGTTAGATAAGATTTTCATAAAATTCTTGCTTTTTCCTGGTTTCTGCTATCTTTTCTCTAACTGAACATATCTTTCTTGCAAATGCCAACTTTCTATAACCCTTCATCACAAATTTTTGAAGTTGGCAAAGTAATAAAACATGGAGAATCCACATGGACTTGAAACACTTTATCCATAAAATTAGAATGAAAGTTGTGTGTTGTGTATATGAGATGTAACATTTAATTAATATCTTTCATTGTAATTGATATTTAGTAATGATTTTTTTTCTAAATATAGCTAGCTAACTACCACCATTGGTCTTGTGCTTGTAAATCAGTGACAACGTTAAATCTGTGCTGTACGTGACATTGATAAAGGAAAAATGTTTGAAACTGATACGATTTAGGGTGCGTTTGTTTCAGTTTAAAAACATAGATTTTGGATTAAAAGAATATAGAGATTTTTTTTTAGAGATTTTTAAAAAAATCCAAAGCTATCTCTGTTTGTCTACCAACATAAAAATCATTATTTTAAGATTTGAAGCTTTTTACACTTGAGTTCCTTGTATTTAAAAAAGCTACTTGGAATAGCTTTTTATTTTGTGGCTAAAAATAAATTTTTTAACAAAATAGATTTTTTAAAAATCTGAAACAAACACCTACAAAAATAAAAAAAAATAGATTTTTTAGTGAAAAAAAATGGATTTTTTTTTAACGGGCCCTTAGTGCATAAAGGAGTTTTACAAGCAATAATAGTAGCATCCTTTCATAAGGAGTGCAACATAAAATAGAAAGTAGGAAGTTAGGATTAATATAGTACATTACACTTCTCTTCCACTAAGAATGCTAAAATTATACTACAATTCTTTTTATGTTAAAATATACATTCATCTTCCCATTACACAAAACATATTAAAGAAAATTGTATGGTCCTCATAACAATGATCGAATTACATTTTTCTCTCAACTGATGTCAAAATTGACACTCCTCCCTATTTTTTTTATAAGCTACACTCGTTTTCTCTTATTAAACACTTAATTTAGTATTTAAACGTTTTGTGATTACCCCATTGAATGTATATACCTTCAGAGCCAAAGAGATAAGATAGAATAATATGATAAATGTCATAGATTAATGATGTGATATGAAAAGAGAGATGAAGATAAAAAAATAAAAGTATTGAATGTGTGTAGAAGAATATAAGGTGTATAAATATCATTATTGATTTTCATATAAACAAAATATCACTGTTGATTCTAAAAAGAGTTCTTATATTTGTGCATGGATTATTTTCATTTAATATAATCAAATTTCTAATGAATATATTCTTTTCTATTTTTGATTCATAGTATCATAAAATATTTTAAAATCATACGATAAACTATGAAACAATACAAGAAATAATATAAATCTTGGAAAAATTACTAAAGATTATAAAAAAACTATTAATTCTAAAATAACAAAATTATTAATAAAATGTTAAAGCTAAATCCTATTGACATAATAATTTATGTAAAGAAATTAAAATATATTTCTTGCCATATTTTACAAGGGTTGAGGAATGGGCGCACCGTTGAATTGTAGAATAGTTTGAGAGTTTTTTCTCTGCCAAAACCGCAAGGCAGCAACATTGGGGCACAATAAGCCCAGTGGACCGTCGGACAGGGGCGCAAGGCGCAGGGACTGACCGGAAGGCGCAGTCTCAATTTTAGCTCCAGTAAGAGTAAAAATATTTGAGTTTTTTTGTTGAAGGAAATAGATTGGAAAAATTGTAGAAATTAGAGTTGTTATTGAAGAACTCTTGTGAAGTTAATTTCTTCTAATTCTTATGCATCTCTTTGCAAGAAACTAATTGATAGTGGATTAGAGAGCTGCTCGGACCTCCAAACATAGGTAATTTTTAGGACAACCTATAAAACCAAATATTGATGTTTTTATTCCTCTACTCTCTTAATATTTTTTTCCTATGCTTTGATCATGGATTTGCTATACACATAAGTTGCTATATTAGATTTAAATATGAGTATTGTTGCTTGTATTGTTTAGCTATTGGTTTCCATTGTTACTTGCTTCACCTCTTTGGTCTTGTTGGCTTTTACAAATGGTTCGATTTCACAACAAGTAGCACCCACCGTGGGGAAAATGGATAAACTTGTCAAGTTAGATCCACAAGTACCAAAAAGAACATCGAGAAATTTTCTTGTGACAATGATTTTGGGTTGTGGGAAGTGAAGATAGAAGTGATATTGGCTCAAGATGTGTAGAAACTTTGATTGGA
>Ga0315915_1007607_pt1 | contig 12906 bp, 8 predicted proteins | sample MpolbnodulesMG_FD_207738 | JGI IMG/M metagenome (GOLD analysis project Ga0315915, IMG submission 207738) | Medicago polymorpha root nodule microbial communities from Los Angeles, California, United States - branched nodules | ecosystem: Host-associated > Plants > Roots > Nodule | place: USA... | reverse complement strand
TAGCAGTGATGTGTTGCTAGATACTGATCACTGTTTATAATATTAAATATGTGATTTAATATTATTGCCAACGTTACGGGAACCTATAGGGTCACACACAAAGGATAGATAGATGGGAGAAATAAATAAGTAAGACTTATTTATAAAATAATAAGTAAGACTTATTAGTAATTAAATAATTAAATATGACTTTATTATTTAATTTACGAAAAATAGAGAAACGCGGTCCACCGTAAGGTATAGTGTACTTAAGTGTTGTCTTGCTGACCACACAAGTGATTCTATAAATAGAACCCTTGTGCTGAAGCATTACTAACTTTTTGTGAGTGCTTAACCTAATTCACAAAAGTTGTCGAACCCTAGCCGCCGCTCTCTGAACCTTGTTCTCTCTGAATCTCCGCTGGAATTGGCTAGCACCGGTCATCGGAGAAGTTTCGTTCGTGTGGACTAAGTAGAGGCATCGCTGCTTTGCTTTGCTCGTGATCAGAAACAATTCTACTACAAAGGTTCTGCTCTTCAAGAGGTAAACGCATGAATCCTGAAATTGTTTAAGTATGTGTTTTATTTGTGATTAATGATTTAATCAAGATCCGTTTGTTTCAATGGGATTCTTACACGCTAAAGAGGATTAAAATTTTGAAAAACCCCTCTTAAATCCCATCAGAAGGTGCGTATGAAAGAACAATTTCGACGGTTTGTTTTGTCATAGATGGCGTTTATGCGTCCACATCGAAAAAAGGTCAACACAAAAGGGGTCCCAAATAAAGATAAACATATTACTGGGTCAACAAAGCAATCACCTTCACTTTGGGAGCATGTTGACTCTCGAGATCCAAAGACACAGGCTTTACATACCAAGGCAACATGGTCAGCTAGAAAATTTTCACGTAAAAGTAATATTTCTCATAATCCTCCTAAGTCAATTCTGGTTAAAGTCAACATCACACACAAAGAGCAAATGTCGTCTTTCATGCATGGATATATTAAGAAGGTGGCAGATGTAGCTAAGGATGGTTATTGTGGGTTTCATGCAGTTGTGGGTCAAGGTGATGTTGATGATTATCAAATGAACTATTCCTAACTACAAAAAGAGCTTATTAGTGAAGAAAGTGAGTGTTACCGCCGATTGACTGGGACAAATCATTAATTCAACCAGGTGTTACACGCTTTGAGTGGTGATGGTATTAGTAATGCTCCACCAGATAAAAGGATGATCATGTCGGATATGGGTTTCCTCATTGCACATATATACAAACATGTGGTTTTTCTAATGTCCATCGAGAAAGTGCAATCGAAAATCTTTTTTCCTCTATGCGGTGCATCGTCGCATACAAACCAAATGATGTGTCTAGATCATATGAATGTCAACCATTTTGTGATGGTATATTTAAAGGATTTCTGGATCATGTGAATGTCACAAAATGGTATATTTAAAGGATGGTTGTCCAACCCCCCCGCCCACACACACACACACACACAAAATTCTGTGTTATGGAGACTACACCGTTGACAAGACGCAAAAAAATGGGATGAAATATATGTCTGTAGGATGGTTGCCTTTAATGAACTAAGTCGGGCAGCAAGTTGTGAGGTAGTAGGAGATGATGATATATACCTTGTTGAAAACCTTGATCCTGAAGAGAAGATTGATTCTGATAAAAAGGTCGGAGATGGAGTCAAGATTGAAAAGGATGAAAACCTTAATCTTGATCGTAGCATAGATCTTGGGGCGGATTAGTTGAAATGTGTAATGATATAAATTCAATTTTTTTAATATGATATATATAATGATTTTTTTGATATAATTATAACCTTATTGTCCTTTATATTATTTTATATAATAAACATTTGTTGACTCCACAAAGACATGAAATATTTCGGATTATATAATCTGAAAAATCCTTAAAAAGCATTCGGATTATATAATGAAAAACGTTGGTGCTCACTTGTGAAGGAGGGAGAATGTTGGTGCTCACTATTATCTTCTTAGGAGCAGTATTGACACAACCAGAGATCTAGTGTGGCATAAGCAGGTTCCCTTGAAGGTATCCATCGTGGCTTGGCGTTTGCTGAAAGACAGGTTGCCGACCAGGAGCAACCTTCATCGCCGCGGCATTCTACCGGTCGAGGAAGCTTCGTGCGTGTTAGGCTGCGGCCAAGTGGAGTCAGCGTCCCATTTGTTCATTCATTGTGATGTTTTCGGAACGTTATGGCAGCATATCAGGTCATGGATTGGTGTGTCTGGCGTGGACCCTCTCAACCTAAGTGATCATTTCTCCCAATTTATACATTATTCAGGTTCCTCAAAGACTCGCCGCTTGTTTCTCCAACTGCTATGGCTCCTCTGTGTGTGGCTGATATGGGGAGAACGTAATAACAGGATCTTTAACAACGTAGAAACGCCTATTATTCAGCTTTTAGATAAAGTTAAATTTCATTCTTTGTGGTGGCTAAAAGCGGGTAACATTACGTTTGTGTATGGCTCTCAGAGCTGGTGGTCGGACCCTATGCGGTGCTTGGGCCTTGACTGACCATAGTCTTGTATATATCTTGTATAACTCTTTGTTGGTAGGGGTGTTCTCGGAGGTACGCCTTGTACTATGAGACTACATCGCCTTTGTTAATATATTCCATTTTGATTTCTTAAAAAAAAGAAGTCAAGTTTACCAAATATTATTGTCACAATCAGAATATATAGAAGATCCGCCAATGCAAATTTGATAACCACTACCCGGCATTGTACGTGGGAATACAAATTGAATGGTTGTAAGTAGGTATTATTATTCACGCGGTGGTAAAAAGAATGGAATTTCTTTACAAAAGCTCATCGAATTTTTTTTATTCCTTTTGTGCTCAACTTGTGTTATTCTTTCCCTTCCTTCTTATCACACACAAAATATTCCTTTTTACTTCCATCCAAATTTCTCTTCCTCTTTCCTTCTATATAATAGGTTCGTTACATAAAGCTTCCCTCATAGATTGCATACACCAAAAAAGAGGAGCTGAACAGAAACATAAAAGCAGCTTTTTATTTGCAGATTTCTCAGAATGCCTTTCAGAAAGCCTCATCAGACAGCGGACACTACTAATCCTGAGTATAATAAATGGGCAAGTATACGTTTTATTTTACAAGAATTTCATTTTACGTATAATATTTTATTTCTTGCAGAAAGTGTATGTTTATGAAAAAATTATGATAAAATAATATATGTGTCACAAACTAAGAAGAAAGTTGTGTTTCATTAAAAAAAAAGAAGGGAAAGTTGTAATTTATTTCAGGTGCTCCTTCCAAGGACGTATCCGGGGAATACCAGGTTCGATTCCTAGGGGAACAACGCTTGGCCAGTGCGCATGCCTCTACGCACGAGCCGGATTAGTCGTCCACCTTTGGTGGGTCGGAAACCGGTGCGAAAGCAAAAAAAAAAAAGAATTAATTATTTGAGGTTTAAAATAGAGTTTTATTACTCTCTATTTTTCTGAATATTTTTTTACTACTCTTATTTTTTGGTGACTCGAGAGTTTTATTATCGGGAAATAGTCACTTTGGTTCACAAATAAGTGACGCGATGTCATTATAGTTCCTAAACATAACGAGATTGCACATACATCCACAAATGTCTTTATTATCGGTCATTTTGGTATGTGAATATAGTTTTAACTTGTTAATTTAGTCTTTGAATATGTTTTTTGTTCATCAATTTAGTTTATAAAATTACTAACAATTTTTGCACTTAACATGTGTTTGCAATTTCGATTTATTTATGAACTATAGTGACAACGTCGCACTCGTTCAATGACTTACATAGTTGTTTGCCAGTTTGATGTTCTGTAGTAATTTTTTTGTTGTTGCTAGTTTTATTACTTTAGAAAATAGATCCAAATTTCCTTTTATTTTTTATTTTCTAAATAACTAGCGTAACCTGTAATAATTTGAATCTTTTTTTCAACAAGAATTAGTCTAATTTGATTTTCTTGAAAAGCAAAGACGTTTATTCCGTTAATTTATTACAAGATTAAAAATTAACATTTCAGAAATCGTTCTTAGAGATTATAAGTTATTTTAATTTTTCTTTCAAAAAAAGAAGTTATTTTAAGTTTGAAGGTTCGACACCTAAGATCCATTACTTTATCAAGAAAAAGTTATTTTGTGTTTTTATCACAAATAAAAGACTCTTTGAAAAGCAAAGTATAATAGTGATCTTTACAAAATGATGGAAAGATGGCTAGTTAACTTTATTTTTGTAAAGAAAATTAGGAAAGAAGAAACTTTTTTTTGAAGAGGAAAGAAGAAATTATATTTATTATAATTATTATTATTTAAAATGATAATAATGATCATTTTAAAACTATTTGTTGGGTAATTTAAACTTCGTTGTTTTAGATTAAAAATGTCAAACTTTTATCACCAAACTTTTACCACGAGAAAGCTAACACATGAATACAACGTCTAACTTTTGAGTGATGCTAAATACAGCGGCAACTTTTATCAAGAAAGCATCACGATTTTATATTTGGCCAATTAAATCACGTATTTGCCGGAAAACAAGGGTGGGAAGTTTATATTGCTACATGTGCTAGCTTGCTAGTTTTGAAGTCGTGATGCATTCGAGACAGTTTTTTGGGGAGAAATATCATTTCCCCTAACTTTTTTTGTGTTTTTTTTACAAGGTCTAACTTTTTTCGTGTTGATTGTTCAAATTTTTGTAATAGAAAAATTATGAGATAAATTATAGAAATCACAATATACATTCACAAACTCTAACTCAACTGACAAAAACCACGAAATTGTGACGGGGACGTCATGAATGGGGTTTGAGTGAACCCCACGCAGCACCTTCACTTGAATGTGCAAATTTATAACAACTTTGTCATTTTGTCTATTTATAAACAAAAAAATAATAATTAAAATCACAATATACTTCCGCAATCCAAATTTTTTTTTGGTGGTGTCCGGGATTCGAACCCCAAACTTTGCATACATTATGCATTATTCTTACCAGCTAACTAAACTCACGAGGACTTCCGCAATCCAAATTTGACTGAATAGTACTCATGATACTACCATTTATTTATATAATTAACAACGGAGGCGATATATGTGTGCAGGATGATGGCAAAACTAAGTGCGTGATAAAACCAAAAGGACTCAACGTTATATGGGGAAATGATCCTCGCTACTGGAAAATAACAGAGTAAGTTGCATTCATAAATTGTTTTTTTTTTTTGTCAAGTAGTTTAGTAGCCAGAGAAATTCACCTTAAAGATGAGTAAGTGGAATGTCTGGGATTCGAACTCCGACTCCTACACATATTGTGCATTATCCCTTAGCAAATGAGCTAAACTCTTGGAACTGCATTCATATATTGTTATTACAATGAAAATGATAACTTATTGATTTTATTTGTATACACAAACCATGTAGAACTCTCTTGATATTTTATTTTTTTTAGGAAAGTACCTCTTGATATTTGTGAAAGACATTTTATAAACTGATTTGAGGAATGACATCATAGTATGATTTGTCTGAATACATGAGCAAAATCTATTATGTGCAGACATTATGTTAGGATGGTAATTGATTTATATAATTTTATTTTTTCCTTCTTCACATATGTATCTATAATTGTCAGTGTATAAATTAAGGCTTAAATACGTGTTTAGTCTCTATAAATATATCGACTTTTAGTCCCTCTAAAATTTTCCTTCAACTTTTAATATCTATAAAATTTTCTATCATCACTTTTGACTCCTATTTTTAAGTCAACTCATGTGTAGCTTTTGTATTTTTTTAATAAAATTGTGCAGAAATATGTAAAATATTGTAAAAATCTCTTTAAAAGAAATTAGAATTTTTAACAAAACATAAATTAAAATATGAATTTTTAACCGCTAAAAATATAAAAATTCATATTTAATTCATGTTTTGTCAGTGGCGGTTTCACCGCCCGGCGACCAAATTCTTTGCAATTTCTTATGTAAACTCCTCTAAATTTCTTATATAAACCGCTATAAATTAGGCAATTTCTTTAGATTTTTTGATTGTTTGCATGCATTTTCTTATGTAAACACCTATAAATGTGTTGCAAATTTTTTTTGTCCAGGCTTTGTAATAATCCTGGCTCCGCCACTGTGTTTTGTTAAAAAATTTATTCAAAAAAAAGAATTTTACATATGAGTTTGCATAAAAGGATGGACCAAAAGCGAAGATGGAATTTTTTTTAAGACTAAAAGTCGAAGAAATTTTTTAAAGGGACTAAAATGAAAAGTTGGAATATTTATAGGAACCAAAAACATATTTAAAGCATGAATTAATTGTCTAATAATATTTTTTGATAGAGATGTGTTTAATTAAATAATTAATGTTTCTATATGCATGCATTATTTCAGCGAAGTTGCAGAGCTGACACAAGTTTCATGGTTGGAGGTATCTGGTAAAGTAAAAGTAGAAGAAGGGAAAAGGTATGTAGTGAAATTTGATGTGGAAGTTAAGCAAGAAGGTTTCGGTTGGGTAAGCACAGATGTACTGGTGATGGCTAAAGTTGGGAAAAAGGGACCATATAAATATGAGGTAGTGAAACTAGATTGTGGTAGGAAAACCATTCCAGAAGTTAAGGATCTTGAAATTGATGTGAAAGTAGGGGAAAGGGATCTCGAACTTCATTTTGGATTGTATGAAGTTTGGAGTGGAAAATGGAAAGGAGGTTTGAAAATCTACAAAGCAGAAGTTATTAAGAAGTCTTAAAATTAATTACTTATTATAATGACTTTTAAGAGGTCATGATGTTATATTGTTGCTTGTTCAGTTTTTATTGAGAATAACAGATAGCATGCTCATCGGGAAGACTATATATATGATTGAGTCTCTCTCAAAAGGGAGCATATAGATAAAAAAAATGCGATTTATGACATTATTACTATCAAAATATTAGTAATAAGTTAAAGGTATGGTGTTGTATGTTTATTGAGTAAATAAAAGTATTGTGTTGTAATAAAAATGTTAAATACATTTTCTATTCCTAGAAATAAATAAATGTGTTTTAAGTCCTTGACATAAAATATTTGGAGGTAGATATGACAACAAAGCTGGTACTCATGGGTACACACTTGAACCCGCCTTAACTTTGATTGAAAAACCCAAGTTGACTGTGTTCAGGGCCGTCGTACGACCCTGTTTTAGTTTTTACACACCTGAACCCACCTTAACTTTGACTGAAAAACCCGAGTTGACTGTGTTCAGGGCCGTCGTACGACCCTGTTTTAGTGTTTAGGCTTTATTTGGATAGTAAAAGAAAGTGTAAGGAAAGAAAGTGTAAGAAATGATTGTTAGAGGAAAGAAAGAGAGTAGAAAGTGGAATTATTTTTTAGTTGTTTGGCAAGAGTGAAGGTACGAGGAAAGAAATATTTATATTTTAATAAATTAATGAATAAAATATCCCTATAGAAAGGTGATATATATTTAAGTAATTATGTTTGTATTGATAATATAAAACCATACGATAATTTACTTTCAATATTTAAATTATTAATTTTGTCTTTTTTTAATCTTTATTTTTACATATTTTTATCCTTTTCGTATCCATTAGTCTTTATCTTCTTTTTTAACAATTTTTTATTTATAATTTTTATCCAATAAAAAGTCCAAAGTTTCATGACAAGTCCAAATTGGTCCCAATCCAAATTCAAGCTGTCACAAGCCTAACTGCAGCCAAGTCTGTAACAAACACCTTCTGTCCTCCTCACCAAGCCACAGATTTTTCTACTCTTCTTGACCCTAACTCAAATCCTGATCCTATAAATAAAGCCTGCAAAACACAGTTAAGGAGGCCAAAATTCACGAAAAAACCAAAACCTGCAATCACAAGATAGGACAAAATCGCACAAACAACAAAAAGCATTATTTTCCAGCCAGAAAAAACATAAAAATCGCATTCAAACACCAATTTTTTTCAAAACCGGCAAAATAAAAAACGCACAACAGAATACAATTTCATCATAAGCAATTTTCAATACGCACGGTTTCACGCACTTCTCACACAAATTACCTGCAACACACCACAGCCAGAATCGATAATACCCATTCTCAAACCCTAACAATCTCTTACCATACACAAAAACTCAATCTAACTCGAAACCAACATCCCCAACTCGGAAATCAGTCACGAAACCGAAACCTGCATACAGAAGGCTCACAATCACGTACAGACTTCAATCCAGCCAGCAACGAACCCAATCGGTCGACATAAATCAACCATCGAGTCTACACCAACCGTACGGCATAAAGAACCCAACACAGTCGCGGCCACCGGCGAAATCCACCACCGCCGATTCGGAACGAAGTCCTACCGTTCGTAAACAGGCACCATCAGATCCAAAACAACATTTAAAAGGTAGTTTTCGTTTCTTTCCTTAGATCTAGGCTTTCGTGGGTATTGTTTGAGATTTGTGAGTTTAAAAACGGAATCAGAAGAAGAAATAGGTTAGAAAGAATAAAAAAAATAAAAAAAAGAAGGTCTGGGTGTCCGACGCGGTGGCGCCACCTCCCTGGCCGGCCAACCACTGCCGGAAAACCCATCAGAGTTTTTAAGAAGAAGAAGACTGTGAGAGAGAGAAGAGAGAGTTGCTCTCGTTTTTTAGAGGAAGAGAGAGAAACAAGCTTAAAAAATGAATGAATATGGGTTCTACACCCTTTATATACTCTTTCGAACCGGTTCGGTTCACCTGGAGCAGACCCAGGCTTGAACCGAACCTCCCCCTAGCCTGTTCCATTAAGCCCAACACGTTTCGCACCCATTAAGCCCATTAACTGTTTTTTTATTTTCTACACCCCATGCTTAATGCCTGCACCCCCCTTTCACATCATTTTCTTATTATTTCTATCTTCTTCATGCATTTTAAATTCCCTTGCATTGTTTTATCTTGTCTTTTATATTTAGTATTTCATATTTAGGCTCCGTTTGGTTTGAGCTTATGAAAAATAGCTTATGTAAATAAATAAGCTTTTATTTTAATTTATAAACTCTCACTAACGAAAATTGTATCTTCATAAACTGGTTTTTCATAAACTACCTTAAAAACTTATAAATAGTACATAAAAACTTATTTATTTGCATAAGCTGTTTTATATAAGCTCTAAAATAAGCTAATCCAAACGGGTCCTTATTAGATTAGGTAGTATATTCATCATTCATTTATCCATTGCATATTTATTTATTTATTTATATCATTTATTTTTATCGTGTGGAATTTAGTTTGTACATTAGGCTTTAATGTAAATAATTCATGCATCTTTAGTTTAGTTTTAGCATTTCACATTTGTAATTTAATTTGTAGTTTATTGCATGGAATTTAGAATGTAAACTAGACTTTAACATACATTTTATTTTTTTCCCGTCATTTATTTTCCGCGTATATTAGGCCTAATGTAATTCATGTATGTGTGCGTGTGTGTGTATGCTTTATTTTTATGCTCTATAGTTTAGGATAATGGTCTTTGGGGGTGAACCAACGTCACCACAAAGTACCTACACTTTATTTTCTCGCTCCGTTAGCGTTAATTTTAGATTAAATATCATTCAAAAATAACAAAAAGATTCACATAATTAGTGAAATAATTAAATGTTCAGTCGTGAAATAATTAGTGAGTCAAACGCTAATCAGCTTGATCTCCGAAAAATGACGCGACACGCACCAACATCTGAGAAAAGAAATAAAGAAAATAATTAGCTTATTTTGTTTTTTTATTAGATTGAACAAGAGAGTGAGGGATTTTTATGTGATTTTGCTCCAAATAATGTCTTCCCAATACTTTCTGTCCACAATAGAGTGGAAACATTTTTTGTTGTGGGACCCAGCTATCAGCATCCTTCCAACCCTTTTTAAGGTGTTTCCAAACGATGGAAAGATTCTCAATCCTTCTACTTTCTATCCTTCCTCAATCTTTCCTTACACTTTCACCCAAAACAAACAAGCCCTTAAGGACCGGCAAAAAAATTAAATTTTGGGCCCCAAAAAACTAAATAAGGCACTAAAAAGAAAACTATTAAAAAAATCACTCAACTGGGAGTTGGACCCACATCCACACACTCAATCATAAGTAGGCGCACCACTGAAGCTCTTGTGACTTGTTTGAAATGTTTTTGCATTTACTATATAAATATTAATTAAGTGCCTTACATATAAAAAAAAAAAGTTTTGGGCCCTAAAAAAAATCGAGGCTCAGTGGCATAGCCCAACCTTGACTGGCTTTGGGCTGGCCCTGACTGTATTCATGTTTGGATTTCCCCCGGTTTTAAAAGACATGAGTGGGAAATCCACCCCAAATTCATCCTCAAACCTGTCTCGCTTGGATCAAGCTTACATCCCCCGGTTTTAAAAGACATGAGTGGGGAATCCACCCCAAATTCATCCTCAAACCCGTCTCACTTGGATCAAGCTTACATGTTTACTTGCCCTCTCTCATATTATAAACTCTTGAATTACATTTATATGTTTATTTTTTGGCCAAATTACATTTGTAGTCTTTAAGTTACACCGTTATGACATGTTAATCATTTAAGTGTTTTTGGTAACAACAATGTTTGCATTGTTACAAGAGGAATGATATTTTGACATCCAATTTCAAGAGGAATGATATTTTGACATCCAATTCTGTCAAGAGGAATGATATTTTGACATCCAATTTCAAACAACTTTGGGTGACAACTTTTTTCCTCCATTCTTATTGGACAATAACAATAGAGAGAAAAAAGGAAGAGAGAGAATAAAAGTAAAATGAGAGTATGAGAAAGAGAGTTGTCACCAATTTTGTTAAAAATGGTTGTCAAAATATCATTCCTCTTCTGTCAAATACCGCCTATGTGTCCATTTTAACGATGGCGTCTGGCATGGCAGTCTAAATGATGGCTACTCAAGTGATTTGGTTTATCATGTGTGTATATATGATTGGAAAATCGGTGTCTCCACACCATCCTTCCCACAGATATAGCAGAAGCCATCAACAATATTCGGTTAAGTTTCAATCTGTCACTCATGGATGGTTACATTTGGCCCCATCACAAAAATGGCATTTACTCTACTAAAAGCGGATACAATTGGCTAACCTCTCACCACGATTCTGACAACCAAAATACTGATTCATGGAGGTGGATTTGGAGATTAAAAGTCCCTGAAAAATTCAAATTCTTGATTTGGTTGGCTTGTCATAATGTTGTCCCCACTTTAGCCTTGCTTCATCACCGAAACATGGCAAACTCGGCAACTTGCTCTAGATGCGGTGTCCATGAAGAAACTTTATTTCATTGTATGAGGGATTGTAATTTTTCTATTGTTATTTGGAATAGAATTGGATTCTCTTCTCAGCTTTTCTTCTCCTCTAATTCGGTGTCTGATTGGTTGAGGGAGGGATCCATCTGCTCGCGCTCAACGATTTTTCTTGCTGGTTTATGGTGGATTTGGCGGCACCGGAACAACATGTGTCTCGGAAATGTTACTATGTCAGAATTTCATCTATGTAGTAATATTTTCAATTTGGCAAATTCCATCAACACTGCTTTCTGCAAAGCTGCAGGCGCTGCTACCTCTCCTAGGATGATTTGCTGGAATAATAACAACTTTCATTGCACTATTTTGAATGTTGACGGTAGCTGGAATGGTGATCCCATTCGCACAGGGTTTGGACGTATCTTTCGCAACAACGCAGGCACATACATAGCGGGTTATTTGGGTTCCATCAGCCACACTCACGACATTCTGTTTGCGGAGCTGACAGCTCTCTACCATGGTTTAAAGTTGGCGATTAGTTTCAATTGTGAGGAATTGGCTTGCTATTCAGATACCCTTCTTGTTGTGAACCTCATCAAAGATGATTTAAATCATTTTCATGTCTATGTTGTTCTTATCCAAAACATCAAAGACATCATGAGTACTAGTAATTTCTCCCTTCAGCATTCGCTGATAGAAGGCAATCAGTGTGCGGACTTTCTGGCCAAGCTCAGAGCTTCGAATGATGACGAGTTGTCTATCCACTCTTCACCTCTAGAGGACCTGCTGCCTCTGCTTAGGACGGATGAACTAGGAGTTGTTTTCCTGAGGCGCTAGCCTCATTTCTTCTTGTCTGTTTTTGTTTTTCTGTTTTTCTTTCTTTCTTTAGCCATGTAACCAAAAAAAAAAGATTAGAAATTTACACTTAAGATTCAAATTATTGAAGAATGTAACTGGAATTATAAATTGAGAAGAATGGAATAATAATGGGCACAATTATAAGAACAAAATTGATAGATCAGAGACAAGAAGAATATGGAAAATGGAAAAGACATGAATGAAAATGGATGGTGCCACACTCAAGCTTCTATAGAGAACATGAAAGATAAACATTGGGGTAATGATGGCCACAAGAAAGTTTGGTTTCTAGATAAGAGTAAAGGGAATGTAACCAAAAAAAAGGGAATGGTACAATCCAAAATCGAAAAGAAAAGTAATCTGAAAAATACACAAAGTGTAATTTTCTATCAACATATTAATTCATTTTCATTGCTTTAGGCATTGCCTATTTATAGGAAATGAATTAGCCTTGTTGACTTACAACTACAAGACAAGGAAATATAGTGCATCTAATTAGGAATATTTCTTTCTTGCATAAGAAGTTCTAGCTATTCAAGACTTTTTCTTCTTTGCTCTTGAAGACTTTTCTTCCCTTCCTTGCTCTTCAAGTTTGTCTTCCTTGCTAATCAAGCCTTTTCCCTCCTTCCTTATCAAGCTATTTTGGTTGCCATCCTTAACCAAGATGCAACCAACTTTTATTTCAGCAAAAACTCTCCAAAGAGAAACTAGGGTTGGGTAGCATACACGTTGTGACACCTAAACCCCAAAATGTATATACTTGAATTTAAAATACTTTTCCAAAAATAG
>Ga0315915_1007606_pt1 | contig 12906 bp, 5 predicted proteins | sample MpolbnodulesMG_FD_207738 | JGI IMG/M metagenome (GOLD analysis project Ga0315915, IMG submission 207738) | Medicago polymorpha root nodule microbial communities from Los Angeles, California, United States - branched nodules | ecosystem: Host-associated > Plants > Roots > Nodule | place: USA... | reverse complement strand
AATTAATAGCAAAATATTTAAATTTAATTATCATTGACATTTAAATTATAAAGAAATGAATTTATTTTTCTCAAATGGTGGTTCAAAATTAGTATATATCATAATCATATTTATATAAGTTAAAATAGATTAAAGTGGAGTGCATATTTAATTATTAAGGGATGGGATTGTAATTCAAACATCTTATAGGGGAGAGGAGTGTATATTTTAACACAAGAGGTGAGTGATGTGTAATTCAAACATCTTTGAGGGGAAGGAAGTGTAATTTACTCTTCAATTAATCAATTAATTATACACGAAACCTCCATTGTTTTCCACTACAGAACTCTCCGCCGTTGGAGCTGCTGTGCGATGACGACGATGGAGAGGATTCAGTTGCTTATCACCGACTAGTTTATTGCTGGTGCTTCAGTTCAACACATGGCTTTCTAGTCTCTTCTCTTGTTAACTCTTTAATAATTTGGGTTCATATAGTAAGCTAGTTCACTGGTTCTGAACCAGTTTTGAACTGAATTGAACCAGATTGACATAAATGGTTTTATGAACCGAACCAAACCATAAATATGGTTTCAGTTTGGTTTGGTTCATACCAATGCACACCCCTAATAATATATCCAAATCCTCATCCCTACTTCATAGGTGTCCGTGATCGGGTAAGTGGGCATATTTTTTGGCCAACCCACATTTTATTCCATGGGATGGGGGCTCCACGACGCATCATCTCATGCATCTCCCAAAAACAAGAACTAGAAAGAAAATGAAATGATTTCAGCAGGATATATGTTATAACTTTTCTCTAACAACGAGCGATGTTTCGGCCTTTTAACATATCATGCATGTTGTGTCAAACAAAAAAATAAAAGCATGCATGTAGCTCGATGAAATTTTTCGTGACTGAAAAAAAATCGTCAATATAGAAATATTTTTTTAATTATCCATAAAACTGAATCACCCAAATAGGGAATTTAAAATATAAATGTGTTTTTATATTTGCTTTTCCCTTATTAAATTTTTCAAATCATTTATTGTATTAACTATTTCTTACATCTGTATTTAATATCTATTTTACATATGAGAAAGATAAACATTTTCTCTCCTTTCATGAGCTTTCATCAATAATAGACTGGACCTCTCAAATACCGATTTCTCGGCCATGCAAACACCAATTTTCCCTTCACCATTCTACTTCAATCTATCCCCAACTATCAACTAATTGTTCATGTGTCTTATGAAAAAAAATTAATTCTCGGATTTGACATAAACGTAGAAAAGAATGGGACTCAAATCTCTATATCTACCATGGGATTTTTTTTTATAGAGAAACCCAATAAATAAAACATTCAAGTTTCAAATCCATCAAAGATAAAGGAACAAAATTTGGATACGAAAGGAAATATAAATAGGTAAAAGTTTTGACATTTAACATCCATGAGGCTGAGGCATGACCATATAAATGTTAAAAATTTGATATATCCATTAAAGAGAAGATAATATCTCTACAACCAAGAAAAGACCCCCAAAAACCACAACAAAAATCTAATGTCTTTCAACAATCAAAGAGTGGATCCTTCTAATTCAACACTCTTCTTCTTCTTGATCACACTCATTTGGTGCATATTTTCGCTGCGGTTGTCGCCCCTCTCCACCACATCCTAGAGTATCATCGTTGCAAGTATCTTCGAAGTCTTGAAAAATGAAAATAGATTAGTAAAATATTAGATACTAACGATATATGATAAGGTCCATAGGACTTCAATATCCAAAAATTAATTTTTTTTATCTGACTCACATATGGTAGGAGACCTACCAAGGTCTCTTACCGTAGATGAGGCCAATTTTGAAGTATTTAGGAGACAAATCAATGATTAAAATAAGAGAAATGCTTGAATGCACAACTTGCTTTGTCGTGGGATATGCACGGCCATATATTTCCACTATACACTATTCAGATTTTTTTAGTTTGTTTTAATTAAAATTTAATTTAAAAAAAAGGATGTGAAGCCACATCACCTATCGTGCTGGTCGTGCGCCTAGATTTGTCCTGTGATTTAGCAATGCTCTTAAAATAAATTATTTAAAGAAGAAAAATAATTGATTTAAAGAGAGATAGACACAAAGTTATCAAACTGATAATACCTAAAATCGTCCAAATGCAAAATATGAAATGCAAACATCAAATCAAGTAATAGTACTGGTTGCAAATTAAAGATGTTGTTCTGTACTGTCTACTCAAAGGCGTCCGAACTTAACAATTAAGTAACTATTTTTATAAAGATGGAACGACTGATTTGATGGGTCAGTTGAAATGGTTTAACGATCCATACCTATGACCTATCCAATTTTGTGTCCAGTTTCCATATTCCACCAATAACTAGTTGTTCGTATGCGTAACTTTTTGTAGGAGTAGAACAATTATTATTTATGCCATTTGTTTTTTGACAGAATCTTTTTGGACATTTTATTATACATAACATTATTGTATTACAAGAGCAACATACTCTTAATTTTTAAATTGCTCTTTTTTAACTGTCGTTGCCCAAGCTACAATTAAGTATCATTGAACATTTTTTAGATCAGTTCAATATTTTTTAAATCGGTTTAACAGATCTTAAAAATGTCAAACACAATCAAATGTCGTTAGGCCAACAACAGTTGAAATAAAAAGCAATTAAAAAAGTAAAAAGAGCAATTTTCTAATACTTACGGTAACAGGCCTACGAGTTGGTAGTGGGCCCAACAGTTAGGCCCAAGTTCCCGGCATATCTTTCCTTTCTGTTAGTTGGCCTCTCTGCACAACTCTGACAAGTCATATGAAAATGTTTCCAAATTTGTCAACTTCAATACGTTTTATGTTTCCTTTTTATGGTGATAGAATAAAAATGAAAAAAAAAAAAAAAAACGCTAAAAGCCCTTAGTCATTTTTTATGAACACAAATGTCGAAGTTTTGTATTAGAAAATGATGTTTTCAACATCATAGAAGTTAAATATTTTTTTTTATGTTAAATATCTGCTTTTAATTTTCTTAACAAAAGTGATATTAGTATATCGCTAACACAACTCAATAAAAATTAAGAACTTAGCAAAGAAACAAATTAATGTATGGCACACCTTGAAAAAAATAATATCTACCAGTTGAAAATGGTACTTATATTTAGATGTTTGACACATCTTAAATAAGATTAAATTCGATGAAAAAAATCCATGGAAATCTAAAAACACTAAAACAAAAATTGATGGAACTTAGCAAGGGACGCCAACACCATTGTTTCAGGTGATAGTAACCCTTCTTATTATAAAGTTCATGTTCAGGTGTTAGGACATTGAGCTTCCACGCCAATAACAGGTGTTCTAGTAAAGTTATGTTGCCTCGTGTCAGTAGTTAGGCTTATTGTTAGACAAGTCATCGATCACTACCTCTCAAAACAAAAGTCATTGATCATATTTCGAGTTGATGTAACAAGGAGCAAAGTGTAGCATGTTTTTCCTTTTTCTTTTTTTGGTTAATTTAATTATATAGTCTCATAGTCAATATTATTTGTTATGGATGTGCTAATTATGATGTGATAAATCCGACAAAACAACATGAAGAGGGACAATACCTTGTGGATTTTCTAGTGTATTGAGTGATATTGCCTCCATCAAGTGTTTTCTTGAGGACCCTAGAATTTTACAAAACAACTTGGAATCGTTTTCAATCAAGGGAGTAAATGATTAATGATTATGTTAATTTCAAGGGTTTGGTCATGTTATGTTCGAGCCCTCCTAATGTCTGTGCGAGAGATAAATATAAGTGTATTGCAAGTGTTCTTTAAGCTTAAAGATTTTTCATGCCTTAGTTTGGGGAATAATTAATCTCCTCTCCCTAGATTTTACATCTTACAAAAACAAAAAAAAAAAACATGAGTTTTAGAAAAGGTAAATTTTGCTATCATAGAGTAAAATATGCGTCAGTTACATAAGTTTGATTTGAAATAATGGAAGCCATTTAATAGACATATATGGGGATGCTATAAATTAAAGACATGACATGTTGCACTAGAGCGCATGCATATACAGCACACCTTAGTATTTACCCAACAATATTTCTTTTATAGTGATTTGAATTGCAAATGGTTTATGAATCGGAATCAACAACGTTTGCATCCATGCATGCATATATAATTCCGGCATCTTATCCTTTCCATCATCATCATCCTGTGGAGGCTGGAGGCCACCTTTCATGTTATGGGCTTTCATCGTCCTAATGCTCGTCCCTCGAGTCAACTTTTTTTTGCCCATCATTTTGAAAAACTAACATACCTCTTTTGTCATGTTTTATTTGGAATTTGTCGTAATTCATTGCGTCACGATAGGAGAACCATCTAGTATACGTTGTTTAGTATGTGTAAAATTCTTCACACAAAATCTATCTACTATAGACCTAAGAAAACAAACCATTAGTAAAATACCAAATCAAACTCCATTTAAATTTTTGCCACCTATTCTTTTTTAGGAAGTATACAGGGCGGACCCACCATAAGGCATGGTGTGACAGCTGCTACACCAAATTATTGCCCAATTATATATATTTTTTTAATATAGGAGACCGAAAAACTAATATATATCATATAATTCGATAATATTCACAATTCAATGCATAGCCTAGCGGTAGATTGCCCTTTAACTAGAGATGTGTGTCCATGGTTCAATTACCATCGCCTCCGTTTGGGATTCAAACCTGAGACATAGAGGTGAAACAAACTTGCTAACCATTTTGCTGTAATGTTTTTTTTTTGTTTCATTTTCGCATTACTAATATATATATCGTATTATAAATCAAATGTACACTAAATAGTTTCCTTTATAATTTTGCCATACCAAACCATCATGTCTAGGTTCGCCTCTGAAAGTATACCAATGTGAAAAGCTTTCTTAAATTGGTCCTTAAATAAGACAACGCCCGTAAAATTTAAGATGCACATATCGACTTGTTGGTCATGTGAGACCTAGATGAATTTTGTCATATTTAAGTTTGATTGGTAGACTAGCAAGCATTTTATTGTCATTTGTTCATTTTCCTCATTGCATTTTGTCACTTACTTTCTTGCAACATAACTGTAATCTTATTAATTAGCTAGAGGAGTAAAATCATCATATTTTGCTTCTAAGTTTTATCATCTTGAAATGGCGATATGTCGATTGTCATTCTTTGTGGTCAAATCAGTCTCAAACATATGATTTTCCAGACTTATTTAAGCTTGTATTTCGTATTGAAATTTAACTTACTGCTATTTTATCTTAGGGTTTAGAATATTGGAATAGTTCTGATTCCAACTTTTTAGAGTCATTAATTTTGCATTTAGAGGAATATGAGGATTGTACAGTGTTATACATATATATATATAGTTGCGTATTCATGACCCTGAGTCAAGGGTGTAGATATTTTCATCCTATAAAATTTTGTTTTTTTTCTTCATAAAAAAGTCGCTCATTTTAGCCCCTCAAAATATCTTAGCTACTAGTGGTCGCTGATGATAGGTCAATATTATTTCAACTTTAAATTTTTAACTGTTCTTTTGCAACAATGTTTTGAAATATATGAAACATATTTTTTATGACGTGGGTCCGGAAATAATACGACAGTTATATTGACCAGTTAATTTCTGTTTAATTAATAATGATATTAATTCAGATATATGAACTTTGTTTCATGTATCATATTTTTTTCTGATTTTCCGAACGTTGATATATATAATATCAAATGACGAAAGCTTGTATTCAAAAAAAAAAAGATGAAATCTGTACAAAAAAATCATTAAATAGCATTCGATTTTCTGTTGCAAAAAGTATTCGATTTTCTATTTGCTGAATCAATGAATTTGCATGTGATTTCTGGAATCATGTTTTGTTTGGGGTTGGTGATAAGTGTATATACTGAAGCACGTCACATGCACAACCCCTCAACACTGCAACTAGTGTTCCTAGCTATGTTGCCAAATACGTATACAAAGTTTTGGAAAGCAATGTCCCAATATTTAGTGGGACCCACATCTTGTGATATCTACCATTTAAACCATGAAAAGGACCTGGTACGCTTACACCAACTTGGATCATCTCCTTCCCTGTACTTTCTAGTGATAAATAATGTTTGTTCATACACAAATAAAGAAATATTTTTCTAATAATAAGGAAGAAATTGATAAAAAAATGATTGAATATTATGAGGACAATCTTTTTATGTGTGTCCAAATATTATTGATTTGATTTCGTGTCTATGGAAGAATATCTCATACTTTCTATTCTCCTTTCAATTCTAACTCCATATCTATTAGACTACATATTTACAAATGAAAATACAATATATCTTTAATTTTTAATTTTTTAAAGTACTTATAATTTATGGCTCAGACTTGTCTGTTTCGTATAAAATAACAAAGTTTTAACAACAAATATTACAATATTATTTTAGACTGGCCAAACCATTTAGGCCCAATACAAACAAGGCCTAAATTGTGCATTTGGCAACATTACTCGTAACACACCCTCCCTGCGAAGGGGGTGCTCGGAGCAAAAGAGATATGTTCAAACGAACGGTAACGGTCACCATCATGGCTCCTACGAATCTCTTCTTGGCGGTTACACTTCCTACGAATTCGTAACCACCAAGCACAAGTGTGTCAGACAACGGCTCTGCAAACACTCACATCTATGTAAAGGGGACTCTTTGCAGTTCCCACAGTTAGAATCTACCCTCCCCCTAAAACCCTCATTCTCATCTCATACTGACTTGAACGTCGGAGCGTCTGTTTGCAGATATAGACCCCCTCGTCGTTCTAGTTATCAACTGATGCATTCGACCACCACTCAACCATCGTATAAAACTGCACCGGTAGTCACCTTTTGATCATGTACGATCAAATATTCTCTCAAAAAATAAAATAAATCAAACAATACAAATTTATTTTTTACTCTTTAAAAAAAATGCATTTTTTTATTGGAGATTTATTTTACTATAAAAACCGAACCATCAATTTCATAAGAATGATCCGTCCTGCACTTACCTCATCTGTTTTCTTTTTATCTTTAGCCCCTCAACCCATAGAGAAGATGTGAAAGGATAAACTAGTTAAAATCATACTCCAACTATGGAGACCATCCACAATCACAATGTTTGATTGAAATTTTTTAAAGGAAAATGTTATTAACCAATACTCTTGATGCACTGATTAATGACTTTAAATTATAACTTTTTATGAAGGTGTATATAATTAAAGTATTAAAAATTGAAAACTTTGATATTTTTAAAAAATGTTTACTTAATTTAGAATTGTTAAAGAGTGTTTGATGACACTAAGCAATGAGTAATCTTAAAAATAGTATTCCTACTGAATTAAAAAATAAACGGTTGGTATGGTAGTTAAATGCGAATCTGTAAACAGGCAAAGTACTCAATGAATTCATATAGTTATCAATTTTCATATTAGATATTCAGATCATAGTCAATTTAGTAATGATGGTAATTTTTAATTGATTAAATCTGTTCCGTTAAGTTAAATGAAAGCATTACTAGGTGTAAAGAGCAGGAGAGTGAGGTAGGAACTCCCACAGGAAACAGGAGAACAGGTTCTAGAGAGTCCCAAAACAGTCAAAGTCGATGTATGAAATACCCAAATTACTGTGAATAAATACAAAGTCATGGTAAATATTATTAATGCAATGGTAAGGTAAGGTAAGTGTGTATATATGTACCATACCATGTTCTATTCCATGTGTCTTAAGGTTGAAACTCCTCCATTGCACGTGCCTCTCAAAGTTTGCCACGTCATGTTGATGATGATAGAATGAGTGGGTTCAAATCAGATGGTCCAAAAATAATAATAAAATTATAAGATAAGGAGAAAAAGAAAGACACAACATGCACTTCACTTCATACATTAAAAACACCGAAATTTTAAGGCAAAAAAAGTAGCCGCAGAACCAACCTAGCTTCTCTCTCTCAAATCTCAGCAACTTCAAATCTTTGAGTCAGTCAGTCACACCAAACCAATGGGAGAGGTTAGTTCTCTTCAATAATATGCTTTTTCATTCTTCTTCTTATTTTTCTCAAATTATCATTTTAATAATATTGTTTTTGGTTCTGTTTTTTTTTTTTTTTTTGTGTTGTTTTGAATAGGAAGAGAAGAAACCAGAGGAAACCAAAGTAGAGGAGAAAAAACCAGAGGAACCACCGAAGAAAGAAGAAGAGAAGAAAGAAACTGAGAAACCACCGACAGAAGAAGAGAAAAAACCGGAGGAATCTAAGGAAGTTACACCGCAAGAAATTGTGCTTAAAGTGTTCATGCATTGTGAAGGTTGTGCTCGTAAAGTTCGTCGTTCACTCAAAGGTTTTCCAGGTAAATTGTTTTGCTTTTTCTTTACCCTTTTTTTCTGTTATTTTTGTGTTAATGATTAATTGTTTGTGATGGACTTTTCAGGGGTTGAAGATGTAGTAACTGATTGCAAATCTCACAAGGTTGTTGTTAAAGGAGAAAAAGCGGATCCATTGAAGGTTCTTGAAAGAGTTCAGAGGAAGAGTCATAGACAAGTTGAGCTTCTTTCTCCGATCCCAAAACCACCTTCAGAAGAAGAGAAAAAAATTGAAGAGAAAGAGAAACCTAAGCCAGAGGAAGAAAAGAAAGTTGAAGAGGTTAATTAATTTCTTTTTTTAAAATTTATCTGAATCTGTGATGGATCATTTTTATCATTTTTATTTTATAATATGGTGCAGCCTAAGGTTATGATAGTGATTCTGAAAGTTCACATGCATTGTGAAGCTTGTTCACAAGAAATCAAGAGACGCATTGAGAGAATCAAAGGTATGTTTTTTTTTTTGTCAGGTAGTTTAGTGGCTAGAATTCACCTTATAAGGTGAATAAGTAGGGTGTCCGGGATTCGAACCCGGCCCCTGCATATAATAATGCATTGTCCTACCAACTGAGCTATGCTCACGGGACGAATCAAAGGTATGTTGCTGTGTTTTGTTTTGAAATTCAGATTTTCACTTTTATTTCATTCACTTGGTTTGGTTCAATTCTCAGGTCCCATCCTTTCAGGAATTTGTCAGATTTTATTCTTTGTTTCACTTCATTATACAATTCAATTTAATTTAACATGTCAATATCATCTTTACACTTTGATTCTCTTATAAAGACCTTATTATAAAATATTTAACTTGATAAAATATTTGTAAGTGGTCCTGCAAATTAAAGGGTGTGACATTAATTAATCAATCTTATATTAAAATTATATTCACATGCAGGAGTTGAATCAGCTGAACCGGATCTGAAGAACTCACTAGTGACAGTGAAAGGAGTACTTGAAACTGATAAATTAGTAGAATATGTTTGCAAGAGAACCGGAAAACAAGCTGTGATTGTGAAACAAGAGCCAGAGAAAAAAGAAGAACCAAAAGAAACCAAAGAAGAAGAGAAAAAAACTGAGGAAGGTGAAAAAGATCAGAAAGGGAGTGGTGAAGGAGAGGAAAAGAAAGAAGCTGCTGCTGCAGAGGGAGATGAAAAAGCAAGTGGTGATGGAGGAGGTGGTGCAGAAGAAGTTAAGGTGGTGGAGTTGAAGAGAAATGAATATTATTTTAATCCACCAAGGTATGGTACGGAGTTTTATGCATATCCTGGTCCAGGTCCAGCTTACCCTCCTCAAATTTTCAGTGATGAAAATCCAAATGCTTGTTCTATCATGTAAAAATTTGGGAATGATAAGGGTAATATTGGAATTATGGAAGATTTTATTACTATTATTATATGATAATGATAATGATAATGAAATCTGGGTGAAAGCCATATCCTGGGTAAGATGTGCCCTATGTACTTTTCCCTGCAGTAGAAAAGTGTAATCTACAGATCAACCGTAGAATTTTGCAACTCTTTGTACTTTTTTTCTTTTAAAACATTAATTGTTATATATCAAAAATATAAATAAATAATTAAAGTTTTCTTTTTTGAAGTATAAAGTTTTTTTTAATCTTTATTTAGATTTTTGAGTATACAGAAGTAGTGTACAGTACAGTTCCAATTTTACATTTGATGCCAGTTTCAGACTTTCAGTTTCTAATTTTCAATGTTACTGTTTGTTGTTATCTCAATCCTATTTAAGGAAAAAACATTTTAGTATTTTTTATTTTCCATATTGTCCGTTACTTTTCTTGGGAGAAGTTCTGAATGCATACTGTTTCCACAAGTGGGTTATTATATGCATTTATAGCTGACAACTAACAAGTGTTTATGGCTTTAATTGGGGTGTGTGTGAAAAGGAAAAGAAAATTTAGCAGAAATACATGACTGTGTTTCAAAAGGCAACACTAGTACTATAGTTTAACGAATTTTTAAAAAAGGGTCGTGTTAATGGCACAAAATAAGAAACTTAGAAGTAGAAATATTTCTTTAAATTTTGTGCATTCTAATTATTATAAATTCAAAAAGTAAATTGAATATACACATTTCAACAAAAAGTTACTATGTTAAATTCCTTTTCTTGTATCTTAAGAGTACAAGTTAACATTTTCCTTTAAAAAAAAGTAAAACTGTGTAAAGTAGGAGTATTATACTATTGAGAAAAGATGTGTTTAATTTTTTAACGATAAAACAATATTTTTAAATTTAATCAATGCACCTTAAATAGTTTGCAAGACCTTTTTAAAAAAACTGTTTTGTTTTTGTACCCAAAAAAAAACTGTTTTGTTTTCACATATTGATTAATTTTATTAAGAAAATAATGTCACAATAGAGAATTCATAAACATCAATGAATAAAAAAGAATTCATGAACTTTTTTTTATAACTTTTTTAAAAAAGTTGAAATTTGAACCCTAATTACAATATTCACCCTATCAATTTTGTATGATTACTAAAAAACTAAAGCTGCTATTCAAGAAAAAAACCATTAGCAAACCTCAGAAGATTTTCTTGCCAATCATTTATTTTCTTACTTATAAACCAAATTCATGTACGGTGGTTTTTTTTTGGTTGTTCCCCCTTGCCATTTGCCAATTCTCCAATATACATATTTTGTCTTTCCCATACACAAACTCCTTCAATCCAACCTATTTTTACAATTCTAGTTTTCTAATATGTACGTACAATGATTGTCTCTAAGAATTTGGTAGCTAGTATATATCCATTGGGACAATGAGACAGTATTATTATGTACACAAAGGAAATTACTGGGCTTAAACCCTAACACTAACGAATCATACACCTTCACCTTATATTTGCAACAAATTTTTTTTTTGAAAGATGCAACAACTTCTTAATATTAGTAGAAATAAACTAATGAATTGATATATATTACAAAACGATAAATAGTTTATTAATACAAAAAAATATTTTCAACATGGCACATATATAATACGAAACAAATAAAATAACTAGTTATATTAATGAGTGAATAAATAGTTAACTTTTTATATAATTAATTTACTACGGAGGGAGTAATTGATTTTTGAAGAACAATGTCTATATCAAATGCCACATGCTTCTACGGAAGATAAGATAAGATGAGGAAGGTAAAACTATAGTAGTAGAATGTCGGTTGTAGTGTATCCTCTCCGGTTTGTTGCGTCGCTATCTCTATGGTATGTGAGTACTGTTACTGTAGAATGAATTGTTAATTTCTGGTCTGCATGTCTAAGCTTGCGTATGTATGTTGGCTTTTGTTGGAATAAATTAATTTTCACATGAATTTTTGGACTTATGTAACAGCAAGTTAAATTTAATTAACACAAACTTAAAAAAAATATGTAATTAGTTTTTTTTTAAAAATAACCAAAAATGGTAATTACATTTTTTATATCTGCTATTTAGTGGGGAGGTATATATACTCACGAGATGCCAATGTGCTTATTGGTGGATGGGGTAAGCTCTAGATTTGGTGGAATATAAAGGAGAAAGTTGTGATAAATTATGGTTAAAGTAAACTACGTGTCTATCTAAAATGCTAACGAGTGTCCTTAAGATGTTGGTTAGAGTACTAAAAATAGTAAGTTATTTAGAATTGTGTAATTATTGCATTATAAAACAAGTTGCATTTTCAAGACAAAATTTCTTTTAGTATATATCCATTAGAATATAAAGATAGCATTTTTCTTTTTAGATTGTCCCTTATGAAAACTTGTTCTACAAGAATATAGCAGTAGTACTGTACAAATAAATTACACTACAGTACTAATTATTCTTAGGATAAATGATAAATGGGCTTAAAAATATGGACAAATGGGAGGGAGCATTTGAATTAGATGGATTAGATTCATACTGATAGTAATAGAGAAACCAAGTCATAGCATAATGTTTTGTTTCTCTCCATGGAAGGTACTATCAACTTGCATTGTTTTCATTGAGATTCTTGGAAATGGCATCTCTTGGAAGACCACGTACACCACTATTAGTCCTCAAAACTAATCCATGGGCAGCAACAAGCGAAACGGTTTTTTCACCCCCAACCTGGTTGTTCTCATTTTCCCAGGTAGAATAGAAAATCACTTCCCAATGAGCAGCTTAAAAACACACCGAATAGCATGGGATTGATTAAGATTTTGTGAAAGTTCAAAACTCGAAAGCGTTTTGATTAACATTGTTGTTTCATGCATGCATAGTTTGCGCATTATTATAGGACCACACATGGGCCCTCATTTCCATGCCTAATGTCAATTTGCAAACCTAGATGGTAATTTACATAAATGTAGTTTTATTGTGCATAGATTGATGAGAAAAATGTAGCCTGAAAAAAGAAAAGCAAAATTTGAAGTTGAATCCAATAAATTTAACGACTTTAAAAAATACAATCTAAAAAAAAAAAAGACCCTTGAGTTCTGACAAAGTTGGCAATTAAAAGTGGAAGTAGGTCATGGTATGGTGGGTTTAATAGATCAATAATAAA
>Ga0315915_1007601_pt1 | contig 12913 bp, 8 predicted proteins | sample MpolbnodulesMG_FD_207738 | JGI IMG/M metagenome (GOLD analysis project Ga0315915, IMG submission 207738) | Medicago polymorpha root nodule microbial communities from Los Angeles, California, United States - branched nodules | ecosystem: Host-associated > Plants > Roots > Nodule | place: USA... | reverse complement strand
AGGAGAGAGAAGAGAGCTTTTTGTGGAGATAGGTAAAGAAGAGAGAGAAAGGTTATAGGAAAATGAAGGAAATTTCTCCCACCACCTATTTATATAGCCACTGAATCCTATGCACGCACGACTATACTGCTACTGTGCGTCCTCAAGCCCAAGCCGTCTGATTTCGAATCGGACGGCCCTTGTTTCACCAACCCATGTCCAACTGGGTCGACCCAGCCTCCACCCAAACCCACTAGGCCTTGCAAACTGATCCAGCAAGGCCCATCTTGCTTTTTCCCCCTTCATCTTTTCGTTTGCTATTTAACATCCCCTGCCTACTGCCTGCACCCCCCTTGCTGTGATTTAATTCCGTTTCCGCGTTTTTTTTTTCCCTTTTTCGTTAGCATTGCATTTCTTTCATTATTCTCATGCATTTTCATCCGTTTAAGTTTGTTATTCTGCTCATTATTCATGGTATATTTATTTCTTTATTTTTTAGTCACTTAGAAAATGTATTTAGGTCTTAATGTAATTTATTTATTTAATTATGTTTTTTTGCACGTGATTTTAGAATGTAATTATTTAGGTCTTGATGTAGTTTATTTTATTGCAGACCTTAGAATGTATAATAGGTTTTATGTAATAGTTTAGGTACATGTGTGCGTGCGTGTGTGTATGCCCTTTTATTTTGTCGCTAGCTTAGGATAAAGGTCCTTGTGGTGGTCCAACACCACCATGAGGTACCTACGCTTTATTTTCTTGCTCCGTTAGTTTTCAATTTTAGTTTAGTCATATCTCAAAAAACGAACAATAAAAAACATGAAAATAACAAAATCACAAAAACTTTTTTTACAAAAAACCTTGATCCCAAATCAAGTGACCTCTTTATTTTTATTCTTTCATAAATCAAAATTGCAATCAATCTTAATCATATTTCAAGTCATTTTCCTTTAATATAAAAAACACAAACAAATTTATTTTGCCACTTGGCTTTTCATTTTAAAACCTTTTTTCAAAACTAATAAAAAACACAAAAACAAATCAAACGTCAATTTCTACCCTGAACTACGAGGTTTTGATCCCTCACGGGTACGTAGGCAAAGGACACTCGTCCTTCGAAATCAATAAAAAATGTAGATAAGTAGGTCTCTTTCTTCCTTCACCACTTTAATTCTTTTTTATTCAAAATAAGCAAGTTATAGCACAAAAACGTTGAATAAAACCAAGAGGTTCCTGTAGAGTACTACGGACATAAAAGGTGCTAACACCTTCCCTTTATGTAACTAACCCCCGAACCCTGAATTTTTTCAAAGGGGTGTTTCGAACTTTTTTTCCCCTTTTCTCTCAAAATTAAATGTTCAGTCGTGAAATAAAATAGTGAGTCAAACGCTAATCAAATAGCCTTGATCTCCGAAAAATGGCGCGACATTGGGCATTTAAAGAGAAATTGTTCATGTGGAGCAGTTTCTGAAAAAGACTCTGAGGCAAGTGCTAGCAATGTCTCCCTTGTTTTGGGAGATGATGGTGATCTTATCTAGAAGATAAAATGTGTCTTTATGGTATTTCCGCTATACCATGCAAAAGGACAAGTAATTGCTAGCGGATTTAGAACAACACACGGGCATTGGTTGACATTGATGCAGGGTGTGTGGTGAGATATGTCGATTGCTGAAGAACTTCCTGGAAGCCAACATGAGAATTGCACCATAATCTTTCAGCAAAGTTTTGACGTGAAAAAATTCTTGGAATGGTTCAGTTTCAAGTGAAGTATACTCTTTATGGTGGAGTATGATTGTCGGTATAGACAATGGAAGCGGAAGATGAAACTCTTACAATCAAGGTGGAGATTGCTGGGTTTGATTGTCAAGTTTCTTGAATAAAGAAGGAGGTTTGAAAATATTAGTTATTGGTGATTATGTCCCACATCGCTTAGTTTAGTGAAGCAAGGGGAAGACCAAGGCTATATATCGAACCTAGTTTCTTTGTTTTTAGATGCACCAGTCAGTAGCACTTTAAGCTTATATCTGACTTAGTTTAAATATTTGCTTAGAGAGAGTGTGGGTGTACTGGGGCATTGGAGTGAGAGTGAGAGAAGTCTATGTGTTGTAAAATTTTTCACATAGTGATAATTCTCTGGTTGTCGGTTTAGACAACGGTCGTGGTTTTTTCTCCAGTTTTGGAGTTTCCACGTTATATTCTTGTGTTTGTCATTATGTTTATTTTTCTTCTTCAACCCTATTATTTCCCAACAGTGGTATCAGAGCCGTGGTTAGGCTTGGTGGGGAGCGGGAGCGGGATCATAGTGTGGATCAGGCTAGTGATGTGGGTGATTCACACTTGAGGGGGAGATTGTTGGGTAATCAAGTGAGAGTGATTATGTCCCACATCGACTAGGAATGGAGGAAACAAAGGATATATAAGAGAGGGAACCCATAAACCCATTGCCTTAAGGTTTTGGGTAAGAGTGTGGTGTTCAAGTCTCTTACGATCCTGGACGTTTGGCCCATTGCCGCTCCCGGGGCTCCCCGAACCTCCCCAACAAAATTGAGTTCCTCTAGTTTGCGGATGAAGTATTTCATTTGACTTAGACCAATTAACAATATCTTCAATGGGGATTCTCCTTTGTGAATGAGATCCTCTATGCTCATGTTCACCAATAATAATATTGTCATCAACAAATTAATTAGCTATTTATACTTCAAAAAAAATAAAATTGCTTGGCTATTTCAACTAAGACATCAATATAATATCAGGTCTTTGTTTCTCATTGTATTCCAAAATATGCACCTCCTTTAAAAGGCTTGGGTGTTCCAACTATTAACGAAGTCACATTATTTACTCCCACTTGCAGATAGTACTCCATCCAGTCCTTTTTATAAGAGAAATTTGGGTCAACAAGAGTTGATATATCTAGTTAAAAATTCAGTCAATAAAAGTATATTATTAGGTGTGTTCTTACTCTTCTCTTGATATTTTTTCTTCCTATTGTCGTAAGTTGAAATATAGAATCTACAATGTCTTTCTTCTCCTCCCTATATAGGTTCTCATCAATGTGCTGCTCATTTGAAATTCTTGCAGACGATTCTTCATCCATTTTATTCTGTGCGTCTTCATTTTCTTCTAAATTACCCATGACCCATAAAAACTTCATATCTTTTTGTATCCTCCTTATCATCTTGCTGGGTAGCGTCTACAAACTCTGATGACTCAGCTTTCACCATCATTACGTGCATCATTTTGCTTTCAAGAGTCTTGCTCATTTTCTGCATAAACTTCATTCCAATTCTAAACCCGAGCTTCTATAGGGATTCTCCTGTTATGCTCCACATTCTGATAATGTAGATTATCATGTTCTTCAGTGCTCCTCATATTGTTCCCATGCTCATTTTCATTTTTTTTTCAGAGGTTCCCTACCTTTTTTGTTATGATCGCATTTACTTTTTTTTACATGGTTATCACCATCCATATTCTTATTCCTTCTGCAATTTCTATCATGATGACTAATGATTCTACACATATTGCAATAATATGGTACGTTTTCATAGTCAAATTTCACTTGTCAGGTAAATATTAACAAAACCCTAACAAAGTGTCCTAATGTACGATCAAATATAGGCTTACTAGTTACAACATCGGTACATATAGGGCTTCCAACACTAATATCTACAGCAAATAATATTTTTGGGCACCAATACTCTTGTGAAAAATAAAAAATATGTAACCATAACTGAGCTGATGTATTGTGTTGCAAGCTAGAATTGAAGTCCTTAGACCTGGAAAGAAGCTTGAGCCATCTAGTGTTCAAATTCCATGATTCCACAAATCTCACACTTCTAGCAACTTCCTGAATTGAAAAGTGGATTCATAGAATTCCTTTCATAGAGACGTCACGTCCCATCTTCCTAGTTTCTTCTAGGGTGCTTTTATTACGAACGACAACTGTTAAGGGTGTGGAACTCTTTGGTCAAATGATACGAGCATGTAAGTTGTGTTTGCATGCTTCTACTCCCTACAAACACTCTCATCAGGGATTGTGATTGTAATTCGATCCCCCTTTTACGGTTGGTTTTGGTAATTGGCTACCTGGTATATCACAAATATTATTCGAGACTTGCGTGAATGTTGTGTTTTTGTACTTGGTTTTTGTGCTATCGTTGGTTCATTTTTTTTCAGCAAGACAAGGCCAGGGGGTTATAACAGGACTGAAGCCATATGATGAAGATTTCTTTAGGTGGTGGGGGTTGGTAGGGATGAGGGAAGAGATGATGAATAGTTTTTCATAATTCTCCGGAGCAAAGAGCTTCTATATCCTTGTCGTCAATTGGGCCATACCTAAACTTAATTAAATGAAAATTGCTTTTTTGACATTCATAACTTCACAATGACACAAAAAAATTACCTAAAAGCCCACGATGGTAGTTAACTACCGTTGGGACAACCAGCAGCAGTTAACTGCCGCTGGTGCCAGCGATAGTTAACTATCGTTGTGTTCGTAACATATTCAAGTCAGTAGTCAGAATCCAGCCATTCTCTTATCACTTACTCTCTCAAAATTTTTCAATTTTCTTTCACTCCCTCTCTAAAAAAAACTCTACCAAATCATCCAATTTTTTTTCCACTAAATCACAAGTAAGTAATCACTAAGGCTATTGTCATAACTTTTTAGTTAGTATATATGTTTATAATTTTAGTTGTAGTTTATTTTTTAGTTTTTGATTTTTTTTTAATAGAGTTATGTCGTAGATCTGAAATGATATTAACAAATATTATGAATACTTGTTTTAATGAAGTTATATTGCTTAAATTTAATTTTTTTTCTTCGAATTTTAACAATTTTTTAGGGTTTGATTTATTTATTTTTAATATAGTTATGATGTAGATCTGAAATGCTATTAACAAATATTATGAATAATTGTTATAATGGAGTTATATTGCTTAAATTTATATTTTTCCGATTTTTATAAATTTTTTAGGGTTTTTTTAGTGTTTATGTAAAATTTCCACTACAAGTGTTTGATGAAATGTTTGAATGAGTTTTTCATTGATTATTTTTAATTTCTTATTGTGTAGATTTGAAGCAATGGCCGGCTGGATCGACGTTCATGCACAATTCAACGGCGGAGAACCTCAGAGGTTGGATGTTCGGTGCCTTGGTGTAACGTTAAGAGGTCTCAAGACTCAACTGAATAAATTCAACCAAGGAGTCAACCCCAGAGACACAAGGAGGGTGAAATACGTTCAGTATAAACGTCCAACACTCGACGAGGGGAGAATATCATTCACTTGGGTGGAATTAACGAACGGCGAAAACGTGAAGAACATGTTTTGGGAGCACAACATGTTCCAGTGGATCGATATGCGGGTAACGTTGCTGAGATCAACTGAAGATATTATCAAGAGTTTGATTCCGCCGAAAGATCGTGATTAGGTAGGGAAATGCACCTTTCAACTACAACAATTGTCTTCCTTTGAAGGGGTAATTCAAACTTGTTAAACGACAGGACTCCAACATTCGACCGACATTTCTACTGTTCAATTCAAAAGATTAAATTCTTGTTAGGCTGGTTTAAATGAAGGTATTGAAGTGTCAAGGAATGGACCTCATTCTTTTGACACTTGAATACCGTCATTTAAACCAAGCCTAAGAAGAATTTAATCTTTTGAGTGGAACAATAGAAATCCCGGACGAATGCTGGAGTCTTGCTGCTTAGCAAGTTTGAATTTACCCCATTCAAGGGTAAGACAATGGTTGTAGTTGGAAGCTACGTTCCCGAATGTAATGACTCGTCTATATAAGTTAGGAACATGTATTATTGAGAATCAACTATATAAGTTATGATATCGAATTCCTTCGTATAAGATTTAATTAGTCTTTATTAGAATACGCAATTTTTATTCGAATTCACGTTAGATTTAATCATTCTTTATTCGAATACGCAATTTTTAATCGAAATTATTCAAAACGCGATTTTTATTCGAAATTATTCAAAACACGATTTTTATTCAAAATACCATAATGTCAAGCAAAATGTGCACGACATATAAAAAAAACATAAAAAAAGATCCAAACACAATTAGACATTAGAAGCCATTACATTCATTCATCTTCCTCATCACACAAGTCAATCGGGTTGCCCGCTATAGTCCCTGGGGCACCTGATTTTGGTTGAAGGCCAAAATAGCATGTCCTCCCACTCCTTCTCAACCTCGACTGATTGTACACCAGCACCTTCAAATCATTCTTTTTTACGGAACCATCACATGTGATTCCGTGCCAAGTCATAAGTGACTTTTCTTTCTTCTTGTCATCACCCTCCTTTTTGTTCAACTCAACGTTTCCCTGATTCTGAGACATATCTACATAAACAAATTGACGATCAAAACCTAAACTAATTGTAACAATTCTACAATAATTCATCAATAATTAAACTAATTCTAAAAATTATACGATAACTAATCGTAACAAGTCTATAACAAATTCATAACAACAAAAATTCATAACAAACCTAAAATAATCGTTATGATTATACAACAATTCTAACAATTCTAACAACAATTCTAACCTAAACCTAAATTATCATAAAATCAAAACCTAAACCTATCAATTCTAACAACCTAAACTATCATAACATCAAAAAATCAATAAAACCTCTATAATCGCAATTTAACAAAAAAAAACTAACAAATCAATCACAAAATAGCAATGCAATAGGATTCAAAAAACTTACTCGATTTTGTGCTTGAAATTGGATTGGAATGGCTTATGCTTTGTGAAATTCGCACCTATGGAAGCAAAATACGCAACAATGGAGTTTTGGAAACTCCTATATTTGTTCTGTTCATATAACACAATGCAACGGCAGTTAACTGTTTCCGGTTAGCCCAACACAGTAGTTAACTACCGCCGAAGACTTTTGGGTAATTTTCTTGTGTCCTTGTGAAGTTATCAATGTTAAAAAAGCAATTTTCTAATTAAATTGTTCTAAATTGTAATATGATCCATGGGGCTTCTCCACAACCATTTAGACAATAAAGACATATTGGACACTCAAAAATCCTATTTGAACACACATTTTTTACGACGACACTGCATTATTTTTTTAATTTTTTGTTATGAAAATAAAAATCTCTTTAAATATAGAGGATGGTTTTTGTCATGCAAAATTTGGAAAAAAATATCAGTACTTTGGTCATTTGTATGAAACTATGTAAAATAATTGGCTAATTATTTGTATATTTTGTGGTTAATGAAGTAGTCAAATTGCTTAATGAAACTCATGTTAACAAACTGGTTAAATTGGTTATGATACAACTCAAATTATGTGTTACAAAAATCCTTCTTTATATTTAAAAGAAAGATATATTCTAAAAAAATAAAAAGTGACAAAAAAACTGTTTATCGTATAAATACAAGGTTGTAAAAAATATGCATCCAAACAAACAGCAAATTTTACATACCAATGTCCCTCCTTATACTACTAAAAAAACAAAAATTAGTGAGGGATATTTAGTGAGGGAAAATGTGAAATCCCTCTCTAATTCCGTTATTAAAGTTTGCGATCAATGAATTTGTGAGGAATTTCTTTTTTTCCGTCACTAATTTCCCTCGCTAATTTTGCTTTTTCTAGTAGTGTTAGAAAGAAGTCATCATCTTTCATAGTAATAAATAGATCTGAAGTGAAACATAGATTTGTTTTTCATTGGTTATAATCCTATTTCTTTCCTTGTTGTGGCAGTCATTATCAATCCAAGAAGAGGTCCGTCAATCAATTCATATGAACACCACAAAAATACAGAAAAGATGTATACACTTAGTAGTAGACAAAGGAATGTCGTAATTCAAAGAATAAGGTCTTTCAGGCTGAGTACAAAGAAACACCACTTTAGGGCCTAACTATTTTTATTTTTAAGCCAACAGAAACAAATGATCCACACATTATCCAAACGCCCTCATGTGATGTTTAGGTTTTTAGTTGAAATTATGTGGTTCAAATGTCCAATGCGTCCCATATGTGGCCAATAATGTTGACTTGCATGTGGTAGATGGTTGTTCTGAATTGCGTATCTTAAAATGCTTTGGAGATTTTTGAAAGGGTCAAATCCAAAGCATTATCGTTGGCCAACCTCACATGCTAGAATATATTTTTTTTGCATGTACTTGCTAGATTTTAATCTTACAAAACAACTTTTGATGTGGTCCTTGTTTATGGTTGAGAACTACGGGCTAACAATGAGCCAAAAATGAGTTTGTGTCATTTAGAATTTGAAACTTGACCCTGACTTGTCCTCAATACATTTAAACCCCAAGAATTACAAAGCTGAAACATAACTATAGTTTCCTCCGTATCATATAATAATATTAAAATACTATCGTAAAAAAATAAAAAATAATTAAGTTCTACCAACTCCCTTTCCAAGAAGCCAACCCTAGTTTTCTCTATCAAGGTTCTCTTTTCCATTTTCTTCATTGATGGGGCGTTTTGGGTCAATTTTTTTACCTGAAATCACTCATCTTCATCTTTTCCTCTCAATTTCAATCCAAATAACCGATTTTCACAAAGATTTAAATTTTTTCCTTCGTGGTTTTGTGTCTAGTCTGGCGTTGTGTTGTTTGTAATCTTGTGTAGTGTTGTTTGATATTCTGTCTTGTCGTCATTTGATTCTTATTAAAAGAACAACTACTTAATTGAATGATTTGGGTGTCACCTTTGCAGATCTTGAGACAAGGGTATTCCAACCACCTTAATTTTATCATATTATATGTAGGCATTTTGTCTTTGTATACTATTAACTTGGATGTTGTGAATTTGTTTGTTAATTCATCATACTTTTTTAGTTATGATGAATGAAATACTCTATCAATTTAAATAAATGAATACCTTTTTATTTTTGTCAAAAAAGAGTATACCTAAAAATAAAATAATGCTCCCATTTTATTTTTATGACATGTTTTTTTTGTTAATTTTTGCTTTTGCAAAAAAAAAAAAGATCCTCATCACACTTTTTTATTCGTTTAAAAAGTGACAAGTTATCGCTACATTGTTTTCACGTCATTTTTGACAAATGAGTAATCAAAGAATGTCACTGAATACAATTTATACACGAGACAAATGTTTGTCACTATTATATTTTGTATACATTCTTAAAGAAATTCTAGTTCGCGTAGGACATCTATACTACATGATGTACTGGACAACAAGTACGACAATATAACGCAATAATCAATAAACAAAAAATAAAGTAAAGTGCAATAAAGAAGAACACAAGAGATTCGGTAACGCAGTTTGGTGCAATGTCACCTACATCTAGGGGGCATCCACCCTAGAAAGGAAATCCACTCTCAATAATATCAATTCCTAGTCTTATGTGAACAAGTTTTGTTCACTGCTTCTTCATCTAATACGACCCCTAAATATGAGAACCCTGTTGGAACAAAATGTGCTTAACATTGCCACCTTTAGTTTTGATGATAACAAGGTATTAAAAGTTCAATTGGATATGCTAATATTTGTTCAAGTGTGCAAGACCATAAACTAAAAATTTATAAGTCTTAAATCAACGAATTGGTTCTGAAAGAACAAAAGAGAGCAATGAAATTTACAAATGGAGCTTATGCTGCAAGTCTGAGTCTGAAGACCATCAGAGTCTGAAGATTCATCAGAAGCTGACTACCGGAGTCTAACGTCGTTAGAGTCTGAAGTCAAGAACTTGAAATTAGTTAAAGTTGGTTAATTGAAGACACAAGTTTGTAGAAAGAATAGAAGCCTGGAGCAACGACTATTTCAGAGGAATTAGAAGGCATTGGATGTTTATCCACTGAAGAGCGCAAGAAAAGGACAATAGTACAATTGTACATCCACCACTCCACTACTCCACTCACATGTCTGCACATAGTACTGCTGCAATTGAATCTATGCTGGTTAATTCTCCAAACAAGGAACGAATTTCAAATTATTCCCTCCTAGGACATTAACCAAATCAAGCAACATATCATTGGTGATTTGATCACGCTTCAACAACGACTCTTTGATGTACTGGCAATCTCTCAACGTCTCTTTCACACCTCTATATAAAGGAGTGAAGACTTGAAGATTGAGAGAGACTCTACAACGTTTTGATAGTGCCAAAACTCCGCTGAGATTGTTGTGCATCAAACACTTATAATTTCTTATAAACTTTCATATCTTAGAAATTATATAGTCTTAAGAGTCAGATTTTGATTTGTATTGTGAACACCACTGATAGCATATCAAGTGCTCAAACCAAACATTTTTCTGTGTAATTGTGTTTGTTTAGAAGTCTCTTGATTTTGTGCTTGAGCATACGAAATATCTTGCTTGTGTGCTAGAGTATTTGAAGTCACTTGCTTGTGTGCTTGAGCGTTTGTAATCAGATTCTGATTTTAGTGAACTCTCCTTGGAAGTGCAAGGGGGGCATGATTACTTCCGGATTGTGGAAGGAACTTGTATAATTGCTTGTGTCTTTCTCTTCTCTCTCTCTCTCTCTCTCTCTCTCTCTCTCTCTCTCTCTCTACTTTAACCACTTCATTAGACTCTGAACATTGTTTTAGAATCTGAACTCTATCAGACTCTGGACTTTGGACTTAGTTTAAAAATAAGAAAAAGCTAACACAATTAAACCTCCCTTCTTGTGTTTTTCTCACCTTCAGTTGGTACCAGAGCTCCAGTTCTGTTGTCTTAGCACTTAATAGTGTAACTATAAATGATCTGAGAAAAATATGTGAACTGGTGAAGGAAGTGGTTTTGGTTCTGGTGTTGCCATACCATTTGATTATGGTACTGATGACAAGTCATCTGGTTCAAACTAACCTCCAATGTTTGTAACACCCTAATGCCCAACGTTGATTTAATAAATAATGTGAATAAATTTAAACAAAAAGGATGTTACACATACTCATCAATCATTCATTCGAAAAATAAATAATATCTCATATTTCAGAATGCGGAAAATACTTCAAAAATATTTCATAAAATAAACATGTCTGATTCTCAATCGTCATTGTGGAAAATATCATATGATTTTCAAATACTTAAGATTCCTAAAATTAAACATCCAACGTTTGAACCCAACCCTAGTGTTACAGATCAGAGCACATGATTATTCGACTACATAAATAATTAGGTAATAGCTACTGAAGTATATCTCCGTCGCCACCTTCTAAACGTCCCGCATACTAGAGCTCCTTGTCCTGAGTGTCTGTAACCCAAGAGTACAGACACCATAATACACAACAACAACAAAGGGGGTGAGAATATTCATCATAACATATATTGGGATACATGAATATTATATAATAGGCATACCATTATTTGATCATCATTTATAAATATTCACAATTCTTCATCAGGTTATACAACCTCATTCACACATCATCATTGTCATAACTCAGCAGTTTCAAAACATTAAGGAATACACATAAGACTCATAATACATCAACATTAACACAGACCACATATATCACGTACACATCATATACACCTAACATGAGTCATATGCAAATACACTTCGTTCCTAGACCTATATGCATCCCAGTACCGATTTCTAATCAACAGTTGTATTTCAGAGTTATGTTACTGAACATACATACAACATTCGTCATTTTTATGCAATATGATATGATGCATGAAGACTCACTAACAACATATAGAAAATACATCAACAACAACAAATCATCTTCACAACATAGTTCTTTTCGTCATTTTACTTGTTATTATAAAACAAGTACGTCATTTGTCATTATTCAACATTTATACAACATGGTTATTACCTCATCATTCAACCTTTTACAACATAGTCATTACATCATAATTACTCAATATCGTTCTTAAAAGCTATACTCCACATTAACTTTCTTCGTGCACTAAGTGCTTCATTCTAACGACAGCTCTCCATTCTTCGTTCTCAGTTAAGTTTTTACCTCGCCATTATCGTTACATCGACCACTTTTATTCTCCCTATATAAAACAACAATGCGCCATATTACCTCATTCACTTTTATCATCCTTCATTCATTCTAACTTAGGTCATTATCTCTCTATTGATTCGTTATCTTGGCTCATCGCTAACATTACCCCTATATTATTTATTAATTAACTCAAAACTTTCTATTCCCATTCTATTTTTTCTATCAATTCTCTCAACATCATATAACCACTTAAATCGAACACACTCATTTCATTTTAACCTAAGGTCGTTACTTCATACTTAACTTCCTATCTTCATTTATATTTCATGCTAACAATCTCCTTGTCGTCATCAATTCTCTAATTCGACCTCACTATTTACCTTGACTCTTCTTCTCTTCAACCTAAAAACGTTCCTACGTTCTCTCTCTTCTTATACACATGTCTCTACAATTGTCCTTTACTCTGATTTACTGTTATTTTCACAGTTATTAGTTCATGGATTACCCTCTTACAACTCTCTCAACTTTACCTTCAAGTCTTACACAACATCATTTATTACGTAGTGCATCGTCGCCTTATTTATACTAGCAACATACTATAGAGAATTGGTTGTATGTTATTGATACTGTTTACAATGTACATACATAGTATATATACAAACATGTAATAATAATGAAATAATGATACATTAAAGTTGACTTTGTTGACTTGTTCTAAGCTACAACTGTAACATAATGACACAATGAATTGAAATAATTATCTGTAATATGATGCAATAAACTACTGATATGGAAATTGATGTGTTAACTTTGAAATCAATGCATCTAGAGACAGATGTAAATTACTAACTAACACGCCCCCGCAAGGTTGGAGTGCTGTCGGAAACTCCAATCTTGTTTCGTAGATAATGATGTCGAGCTTTTGAGAGAGGTTTTGTGAGACAATCTGCTAATTGATCAATAGTGCTGACATGCTGAATTTTAAGTTTCCCTTGTTGGACCAGAGCA
>Ga0315915_1007591_pt1 | contig 12920 bp, 10 predicted proteins | sample MpolbnodulesMG_FD_207738 | JGI IMG/M metagenome (GOLD analysis project Ga0315915, IMG submission 207738) | Medicago polymorpha root nodule microbial communities from Los Angeles, California, United States - branched nodules | ecosystem: Host-associated > Plants > Roots > Nodule | place: USA... | reverse complement strand
GTACTTTGATTATGGATCCTGCACACTTGAACAAATTGTTTAGCATATCCAATTGATTATTTTTAATACCTTGTTATTGTCAAAACTCAATAGGTGACTTGTGAAACACCCTTGTTCCAACAATGCATAACACATATACATACTCATCCCTCCTAGAATACTAACATCACATGATTATTATCCCCCATTCCATACACCTCAAGCTATCACATCACTAACATAGCATAGCAAGCACATTCAATCTCTAATCGAGTCATCGACATAAGCTCATCATTTATCAACATCAATCAATGAAATGATTACTCACCTTATTCTTTATTTAGCATACTTAACTCAACAAGTACAATTCATCATTTCAAAGTTATAAGCAAGCAATCATCATTATCACAGAAATCACCACATCATATGTATATACATATACAATTCTCACCTCATTACTATTACAAAAATAATTATCATCAATTAGATTCACCAAGTGTATACAATTATTCACAACCGTCAACAAATCCACCAATGTACGTATACACCAATCCACATAATCACAACATTCATCGAATTCCACCAATGTACAAATTCATCAAGTCATAGATTCAATTATGACACGACTCATCAATTACTCAAATGCATGCAATGTTCTAGACTCTTCTAGATGCATGTGGTACCGTCACCAACAACAAGATGCCAACAGAACATCTTATGTAAGAGTACACCTCCTCTTACAATTCACCTATGTAAAAGTACACCTCCTTTTATATTTTTCATATGACTCAATATAACTATGATGCATGGACATACAAGCAAAGACCCAATAATGCAAAATCTTCAACATAAATATCCACCAACAACAATGTAAAAGTACACCTCCATTTACATTGATCAACTTCAACAACAATTGCATTATCAAGTATTTACGTCCACACAATCAATCAACATATAATTGTCATATATACATTAATCAACATCAACAATATAATATAGCTCAATAACTCCATACACTTTCTCACAATCCAAGTAAAGGAGAAAATACAACACCTTATGATAAACATCATATTCAACACCTAACAATCATTCACATATCTTCATTTAATCATATAAAGCCATTCAAAAAGATATATAAAGTAATCGGCTTTAAAGAATCATTTTTGACAAAGTCCGTATCAAGTATCAAAACGGGTAACATTGATACTTTTCAAAGCAAAGTAACTTGTTCAAGTTTGAAAACCTACAACTAGATCTTAATCAATCATATAAGTATGAGCATATGCCACTTACGAACTATCAAGCATTTAGTTCAAAGATTAGCCTAAGTTCGTATGAAAAAATCCCAAGTTTATATATTCCACAATCACACCTGAAAATCAGGTTTGGCATAATTAAGACATTGTACCAATTTTACAAGCCTTGTTTAAGTCCATAAGAACTGTAGACCAAACTTGTAATCCTTTTAGTTCACAAAAGATTATTTTCTGAAAAATCGAAACGACACAAATACAAGTTTCAAGCCATTTAGAAAATCCAAGTTTCAACAAAGCCAAGTTTGTTCCAGTAGAAAAGTAAGTGAAAACAGCAAAGGAACACTTCAAAACGATCGCATAGGTCCCCTACACGACTGCCCCCAGGCACCCGAACACGGAACAACGTTCCCCTTGTCCTGTCCTGGGCGCCTGGCGCTAGAGGTGCAACGCCTAGCGCTAGCTCTCTAACTATGGGTACCTAGCGCCCTTGCTCAGGCGCAGCGCTCTGTAAACTCACGTTTTCGCGTGTTTCGGCCTCAGGTCTTCGCCATTTTCGCCCAAAAATAGAAGGGTTAACTCCCCCATTCATCAAAAATGATCCAAGGCATGACCCGGGGCTCTAACACATCGAATACACTCGTTTTGCGACAATTGAATAAGTTTTATAAATTGTTTTAAAACCATTTTTCAAAACAACAAGTTTTCAACAACAACCACAGTTCAATTCTTCACAACAACTCAATTCAACAACAACAACTCCAATCATAATTCATACCCAAACCATGATATGAGATTATCAACAACAATCAACTACAACCACAACTTATAATCATGTATTCCATCACAATTCAACAACAACATGTCACAATTCATCAATTGAGCATATTTCATCAAGTATTCATATATATATCATGAACATGCAATTTCATCAACAACAATTCAATTATCATCAAATTAACATACTCAAACATATCACTACAACATGAGCACGAATTTCAACGGGTAGGTTCACAATAATCACTTATTCAAATAAGCACTTATGCATAGAAAAAGAGAGAAGAAACTAACTACAAGATTATGATTGAAATCTAACCCCCTTGCCTCAATAAGCAATAATCCTAGCAAAAGCTTCAATTAAGCTCCTAGAATCCCTAGCTCATCTTGGTTCTTCAAGCTTTTCTCTACAACCCTCTTCTCTTCCTCTTTCTCTCTCTATCTCTTCTCAAAATTTTGTAAAATGATTGTGAACCCCAATTCTCTTAAAGACTAAGGCTTAAATAGTGTTCACACTATTGGGCTTAACCCTTAAAGTCTAATGGGCTCAAAACATTTATAAACTAACTCCCAAAGTTTCTATCCACTCACGGTTAAAAGTTATCAAATAATTACCGGTCCAAAACTAATTATCACAACCGAATAGTAACTTAGTAAAAATAATGGTTCTCACTTGCAAGAATAAAAATAACTCTCACCATGAAATCACTAATTTAACCTTACTCGCAAAATGACTGAAATACCCTTCTAACACGAAAACTCATTAAAATACACACATAGGTAATTAATCACATACGAGCATAATTAAACACACATAAAAACAATTAAAATTAAATCTAGTGAAAATTGGGCTGTTACAGTCGTCATCCTTTAATCTACCGGCAAGAATGTGTCCTTCTAAAGTCGGCTCCATCGTATGGTTGTGAACTCCATTAAGAATGTTCAATCCCCATTCATTCGTTTGCCTACTAAGATATCCACTAACCATGAACAAACACCCACATTTTCTTGAGCCCGTTGTCGCATGCTTTGGTATTTTTTTCGGCACTTGTTGAGCTCCGCTCCTTTCACACACTAGGCACAACATTGGATTGATCAAACTTGATCTTTGTGTAACAATTGTAAATCCCGCCTTATTTGCTTGACGACGTGCCCACTCAAGCAATTCTTCTCTATCTTTCCACTTAACGTCGTCTGAAAAAAAACCTAGCCGTGTCAACTTCGTGGGCATATAGTGGGAGGACATCGGATCCAACATATTTAGAAGCTTCAACATGGACGGAAGCTCCATCAATGTTTGGTTTGGCTACAACCTTAGGCGGTTTGACATCTCCGAAAATTTTGACAAAATTTGGTTTTGTCTCTCCCGGAACATCTTCCGCGTTCTCTACCATTACTATAATAAAACAACACAAAAATATGAATTAACAACTAACTTATGCATAAACATCAATGCCATAATGAATTAAAACAAAAAAAAACAAAGAAAAAAAATAGAAAAAATGGCAGTAGCTGCCTTTTTTTCGTTGTGAAATTTTTTTCACAAGTGTTTCTCGGCACTTAACTACCGAGCAATTCATCGTCAGTTAACTACTGAAATATATTTCGGTAGTAAGATGTCGAGGATTCCCATGACAGTGAGAACGTAAACTCACGTAAAAAACTACAAAAACAACTAAAAATCAACCGATTAAAATGCTCAATACCTGTTTTTTTACGTCAAAAGTGTGTTGATACCTCATATGTTTGATGCTTCAATGATTTTGGAGTAAGATTTGATGAAAAAATATTGGATTTGGGGATTGGATGGAAGTGTTATGGAAGTTGATGATGAAATAGTGTGTAGGGGGAGCAAGTGGCTGTTTCATCTGATGAAACAGTCTTCTCGGCAGTTAACTGCAGCCAGTTTTGCAATTTCTCGACAGTTAACTGCCGATGGGCAATTTAGTATTTTACATGTGTTTCTCAACCTTATGATATGTGTGAACAACAATTTTCATAAAATATCCATAAAAGTAGTTGATAGCCAAATCTTGAAACGGTTAATAATAATGAATCAAAAGTTTTGACTATTATGCACCTGTATTAGCCGTAAAATAATTGTACCAAATGAGTACAACAACTAATTAGAATCCTTGCATTATTAGAGTCAAAAGACATTCTATGATTCTAACTCTAAGTGCACTTTGCTTCTAACCCTACGCTATAAAAGCAGCTCTAATTTTTCTATAACTACATAACACTAGCCCATCATTTGGCACAACCACCACAATTCTCTCCATCTATCTCACAAAAAAAATATATCAACAAAATGTATCAACAAAAGCCAATTATCACACTTCTCATGATATTCCTCTCTTCATTACTCATATGCAATGGCTCTTACATTGTGGAACCACTTCATCAAGCCAATTTTGAACGTTACTACCATGTACATGATGGTAGATTGATCAAAACAAAACATCAACATTTTGGTCACATAACTAGGACCAATAGAGATGCTGTTTTCTCTTCAAAGTCGCAAGGAATAGTTAGTGTTGATGACTTTGGAGCAAGAGCAGATGGAAGAGATGATAGGGAGGTAAAAAATAACAATAACATATATGGCAACAAAGATTGGAAAATTTATTATGTTAATTCACTAACAACAATATTCTCAGACTTTCTCACTTTTTCATTTCATTTAATTTATCCTTTAAGGCATTTAAGAAGGCATGGAATGAAGCATGTTCTAAAGGGTCTATCCTTGTGGTACCAAAAAATAGGATATACCGTCTCAAGCCAATAACTTTTTCAGGTCCATGTCAACCAAATACTGCCTTTATGGTGAGTTTTAGTTCACAAAGTAAAGCTTAATTAGTGGGACACTCAATTAGATAGTTTTTTTTTTGTTTTTTTTCCTTATACCAAGTTCAAAATCAATTTATTATAATTATTTTATTTTCCTAACTCATATCATGTTAGGTCTATGGAACAATTGAAGCATGGTCTCAAATGTCAGCATATGAAGAAGATAGGCAACACTGGATTGTGTTTGATAGTGTCTCAAATTTCAAAGTTGATGGTGGTGGCACTTTCAATGGCAATGGGAAAAAATGGTGGCAAAACTCCTGCAAATATTCCAACAATAACCTTGTAAGTAGTTTCTGTACCTTTTTTTTCCAATTTTCAGTTATTATATTTTCTTTTAAACTAAATTATGAAAAAATACTTGAGAGAGGAGTTATATTTTATTTGACTTCAACTTTTTCTATTAGATGAATTTTGACCTTAATTTATTTTCCCTCTTCTTGTTGATCACAGCCATGCAATGATGAACCAAGACCAACTGTAAGATCATATTCTTCAAACAATAAATTTCTACAACAAGTATTTATTTTCTAATTGATTCATACTTTAATGGAAAATAAATTTATGTAGGCGGTGACATTCTATGATTGCAAAAATTTGAAAGTAAAGAATCTAAGGTTCAAAGATGCACAACAAATGCATGTAGTATTTGAGAGATGCTTCAATGTGTTTGTTTCGAATTTGGTTGTGAGAGCCCCAGAGGACAGTCCCAACACCGATGGAATTCATGTTGCAGAAACACAAAATATTGACATAATAAACTGTGATATTGGGACAGGTATGTATAAGCCATGAACATCAAAAGAGAAAATATTTCAAATAAAAAACATTCAAAAAAGAAATTGGTTACTAAATAAAAAACATTCAATTGGATTTTAATTTTTATTTTACTTTCTTTTTTGTTGAAGGTGATGATTGTATTTCGATAGTTAGTGGATCCAAAAATGTTCGAGCTATAGATATCACCTGCGGACCCGGACATGGAATCAGGTTTCATTGTTATATTATATTAATCCTCATTTAATTCTTAGATAGAGTTTTGTTTTGATCAATTTTTAAGAGATTGATTAAAACTTTTTCTTTGGAGGGAAGATTGATTAAAACTTAAAAGTTGAGATTGGGAGAAGATTCTAGTCACTATAGACCTCAAAAATTAAGATGCAAAAGATAATTTCAACATATATTTTTTGAGGGAAATAATTTAACATATATGAAAAAGGGTAATGCTAACAAATGCCTCCGGAACACTAGTTAAGGAAGCCAAAAAAATAAATTTAAAATAAAAAAGGATATATTCGAAGTATTAATTACACAACTTTAAATGAAAATATTATTATATTTGACTTTTTAACCAGTGTCCCGAGGCACCGGTTAGCATGACCCTATAAAAAATTGTTATTCAAGAGTTCATAATTATTTTAAGACATTTTTTTATATTTCCTTTTCTGGACTACTTATAGAGAAGTACTCATTAATTTTGTGCAGTATTGGAAGCTTAGGAGCTGATAACTCAGAAGCTGAAGTTTCCAATGTAGTAGTGAACAGGGCTGCCTTAACAGGAACAACTAATGGAGTGAGAATAAAAACTTGGCAGGTAAAAGTTGGTCTTAAGATTTTGAAAATTAGTCTGTTAGGCACTCTAGAGCTAACTTTGTGAGTTGTGACAGATGAAATAATGAACTAATTAATAGAAGTCAAAAATAAACTTTCATAAAGTAGAATTTCATCTAATCATGTAAATCTTGTTGACTTTCTACAAGTTATTTGCCAACTTTTAGGTGCATAACCGATAAAACTAACATTGGAAAGTTGATGAAATTAGTGCAAACAACTTTGACAAATCTCCACTTTGTTGGTCCTTTTTTCATTGACCAACCGTCTAGTTCAAACTAACTAACAACCCATGTGACAAGTTTTATCCAATTAATAATTTCTTCTAAATGTCTCAATGATGACCTTTAATAACCATATGGCATCAGCAAGTATAATATATGGTTTTAATAACTATATGACCTTTAATAACCATATAACTAGAAATCAAAAGTTCAATATGCATGAATGTAAGAGACAGAGTCATCTCCGACAATTCGGAGGTCCAGTTGTAATCTTAAAGTATCGTAAAAAAATACTGCACCACTTAGAGTGACAACTATAACTTTTACCTATAGGCAAATAGACATTTACATACGGACGATGTATAATTGACAGTAAAATAGTTGAACTCTGAACTTTTGAGGCCCCTTTAAGTTTGAGACCTTGTGTCGAGGGCCTTGATGCTCTTGCACAGGGCCGGCCCTGGTAAGAATATATATGGTTTTTATTTCAATATATCTCTTATATTATGATTCCATATGACCACAGGGTGGTTCAGGATATGCAAGAAACATCAAATTTATGAACATAGAAATGCAAAATGTGACAAATCCTGTAATCATAGATCAATACTACTGTGACCAAACAGAGCCATGCCAAGAGCGGAACAAAGCCGTGCAATTAAGCCAAGTTTTGTACCAAAACATCAGAGGAACGAGTGCTTCAGAAATAGCGATCAAATTTAATTGCAGCCGAAGCGTTCCTTGCAGAGAAATCTACTTGCAGGATGTGATTTTAGAACCAGAAGGTGGTGGTGGAACTACTGCAACATGTGAGAATGTTAGATATGTAAACAGAGGAAAGTTTTATCCTCAATGCTCTCCACAATAGGCGATGAATAATGTCAATTTGAAATATTTATATACAAATATTTATCGAAAATGAAATGTTACAAAGAATCTTCCTACGCATACAGATTTTTAAAACTATGTCATCTTTGGCGATGAGATTATTAAATTTGGCAATGTTTTAATAATCTCTTTATATGTCATTTTTCATACTCTATAACTTTTTTGTAAACATTGCCAATTCTCGCGCATTAACGGTGATTTTTTTTTTAAAACCTTGTGTTCAGTCCAAAGATGGACTAATTCAAGATTTTCAATCTCATCGTCCACTTATGAAGCCCCATTTAAAGTCAGAGCATATTTCTGTATAGACTTAGCCCACCAAAATTGACACAAGAAAATCAAATTTGAGAACTTGAGAGAATCACCCTCCAAGGTCTCAAACCAACACCAATAAATCAACCCAAGTGAGATATTAATGGTGAATTTGATTTATAAAGATTCAACTATACAAGTTTAAATCAAAATGTGATCAATCTATTTTTTTCTTCTTTTTCAACAATTTGAAAATGACTGCAATTCAACAAGTTTAGTATATACCACAAGTCCACAACACTATACGTATATAGGTGGTTATTGACAACTACTAATTCACATCTATTTTTGGTACTTAAATTTTAACGATAGTTTTGCAATGAATGGAGGGGATTGACCATATGAGAGAAATTGAAAGCAATGTCCCATATTGTATTATCATATTGAAAGTGCAAAATATCTTTACACTAATCGTGTATGTATATTAAATCTATAACCAATTTAACACAATACTACAAAATATTTGGCACGCAAGTTAAAAAACAAACCAAATATGGAACATTCATACACTTGAAGTTGAAGTTGTAACACAACACAAATAACTTACAATTAGTGTTCAATCATTACTACTACTACAATAAAGCTTTGAAGAACTAAATATTTACCCACAAAATATAAAAACTAAAACGTAAAGCAGGACAACACAATTTAAGCAAATAAGATTACTACTACACCGTAACAGTTCCATCTGAAACCCCTCTAATAGAATCAGAATTCTGAGAAGGGAACAAAACATTGTCATAAAGAAGACCAGCAACAGCAGCACCAACCAAAGGACCAACCCAATAGACAGCTTGATTCCTGAATGTTCCAGCAATGGAAGCAGATCCAAAAGCACATGCAGGGTTGATTGACCCGCCAGAGAATGGACCTGCTGCTAACACACTTGCTCCTGCTATTAAACCAATTACAAGTATTCCGGTTGAACTTACTTGACCACGCCTAGTGTCCCTTGCAGCATAAATTGTGTACACTAACACAAATGTTAGTATACCCTCTAATATTGATGCTCCAAATCCTGTCATCTCTTCTGCAATTGAATATGTTGGCACATGCTGCAAAAAATATACAAGACTGTATGAGCCATTATTGCATAAGTACAAACTATGAAGCACGGACACTCCTTGGATTAGGCGTGTAATTACACTGAATTATGTGATATTTTCAAAATAATAGTTGTGTCGGCGTGTCAGTGTCCGTGTTCGTATCCGTGCTTCATAGGTACTAAGTACTATAGATACAATCACTAAAATATATAGATAAAATTGAAATAATGTGAACAGAAAAAAGTTCTTAGTGTTAACATTTTGTTAAATCTTTAACTTTTGATAAACTGTGTTTATGAAAGAACTAATGATAATTGAAAATTTTGATGTTGAGCATATAAAAGGGGTAAGGAAAATACCATGCCAACAACAATGACTTTGAGGAAAAGGCAAGCAATAACAGAGGCAATAAGTTGAGCAACCCAATAAAAGAGAGCAGTTGGCACACTAATATGTCCTCCCACAGCCATTGCAAAGGTCACAGCAGGATTGACATGTCCACCAGAGATGTCCCATGCAATGTACAAAACAGAAGACAGAGCAAAAGCACTTGCAATGGCACCCACAACCAAACTTGTTGGGTTCAATGAAGCATCCGGCATCAATTTCCCTGTCATTTTTCAATTTCCAATTAATCAAATCACAATATCATGTAGAGATTTATGTACTTCAATTCATGAAGTTGTTCCATTACGGATTTCTTGTTGAAAATAACATGTCAAATGATTTGTTTGGAAAAGAATATATCTATAATGAGTGTGACCGGAAAGTCTAATCATATAGTCGACGATCAATCGGTAAAAGAAACAAAAATCTCTTTGATAACCAATATGATGCACTCAATTAATTTAATACATGTTTTACCAAACAATAAGTAAATAAAGTACCCCTGCTTCATCAATACAAGAATTTACATAGTTCTTTCAATTACATCAAGTCATAAATGAACTTCTAGTTCTAGTTGAAAACTAAAACCCATTGAAAAAACTTAACATTGTCTGAGAAATTAAAATTGGTAACAACATGAACATTTCAACGGGATATATATTATGAAACGCATATATATTATGTAACGATTGTAATGTAAGAGTTACTTAAATTCATTATTAGATACATATACACACAAAAAAAAAACTACCAACAATCGATTTATAAATTTATGCAACTACTTTTTTCTTAGAAAAATAAAAATGTTTATTACGATTGTACACTACATTAAAAACAAGAAGAAAGGAGTCATGAAAGCAAAAACGTAACTTCTACATTGAGAAAACAAAATTTGAACCTACACCAATCGGTTAACAGCCGACCACCTAGTGAATAAATCAAGAATACAGAAACAAAAACAGCAATTGTACCAGAGAATGCGATTACATTATAAGGGCGCAATGGGTAGAAACTTACTTGAGGACATTCCAGAGCCAATAACAATTAGGACATAGAAGAAAGTGGAGATAAATTCAGCGAGATAAGAGCGAAGTGCATTTCTTGTGAAGGATTCATGAAAACGTGAAGTCACTGTGGAAGCCATTCTTTTGTTACAAAATGATGAAGTAGCAGTAAATAAAACAAAACAAATGAAAGAAATAAATATAAGCAGTTGGAGATGTTTCTTAAGGACAGACACACCGTTTCCAAACGAGGTAATGCAAATTTTTGAAAACAAAAACTACCTATAACCGCTAGCTATTAGTGGGAACTTGTTTTGTTTTGTTCAAGCAGTTAACAAAACTGCCATGTTATTAAAATGATTTAATATTAAAAAAGTAAAGGTTAATATTAACATTTTAAGTGTAACGGGAACTGGTTAAGGATATGAAAAAGAAAAAGGAAATTATATAGTAGTTAATGAATTGATATTGTGTAATTAATTTATAATAAAGTCAAAAACAGTTTCCTTTTATGATAATAATTCCCTTTTACGGTATACTTAATCAGTGTCCAGAGTACCGGTTAGCAGGACCTTTAAGTATTAGCAAAAAAATTAAGTTAATTATATATTCTAACCTTAAAAAACTTAGCCGGTGTCAATTGATCACAGTTCATAATGGTGACGGATCTAGGACCTAAGCATTAAATTGAATATATTACTACTTGTCGACATGTATAAATGTATTTTATATTAGATTTCAATAAATATTTGTAACCAAAAAAAAAAGATTTCAATAAATAGTTTTTTTTTTGTCAAATAGTTTAGTGGCTAGATTGAGATTCACACACATTATGTGTAGCGAAGTGAGGAATCTGGAGTTCGAACCTCGGTCCCTGCACAAATTATTCCAAGTAACTACCAACTATGCTACACTTAGGGGACAGATTTCAATAAGTACTACAATGATATTATTGAACAATTCAAATTAAAATCATTTTCAATATCACAAATCAAATTACATTCAGTCAAAAAAGAGTAAATAAGTACTAACTCCGTCCCTAAATATAAGATCATTTTGAGAAAAAAAAATTTGTTTCTTTTTATAAGACCCTTTTGAAATTTTCAAGTACATTAATTAATTCTTTACCAACACACCCCTATTTATTTTATATCTTTTTCTTCAATCAGCATTAAATATTACGTTGAAAACATACATTTACCCTCTCTCTTCAAGGATAAAATGGTAAAAACAATATCAATTACAAATAAATTTATTATCATTTTTAATTTTCTTAATTTGTGTTATTTTTCCACAAAGGCCATATGATTAGGGGTGTGCATGGTTAACCGAATGTGTGAACCAAACCATTTTATCAACTCCAATTCATAAACCAAACCATTTATCCAGTTAACCAGTAGAACAGTTACAAACAGGTTTAGATCAAGTTTCAAACCGATAGTTAATGCAAATCTCTTTTAAATTCTAACTCTTGACAACCGGCATTCATCCATCACCGCTTGAATTCACCCATCGCAAAATCTGAAACCACTGTCGAATCCGAACACGATTCCGACAAACTCCAAATCTGACAACTTCAATCAACTCCAAATTTGACCAGCACTATCAACTCTGACCGACGCCCATTTCACTGCAGCCACATCAACACCAGATCTGCGGATGGCGGATGAAGAAGCCTCGTTGCGTTTCTCTTTTTTTGTTCTTCGGATTTTACAGTTTTTTTTGCGTTTTTTTATAAAATAAGGTGTGCCATGTGGCAGCACCTGATTGGCTAATGGTAGGTGTAGTTGGCGTGCACAGAAGTGGGATCCAGCTTACCTATTAATGAATAGAAAGTGTGGGTAACCAATACGTTACCGGTTTTAATAATTAGTAAACCGAAACCTATTTTATTTTAAAAAATGGAACGGGTCTGTTTATAGCCCAAATAGATTGGGGTTTTTAAATGAGTGTTACTTTTTCCACCATATGTCTTTCGTCGCTGCCCTTTTTTTTTCAAAAATACCCCTAGTCTGGAATATATAATTCGAATACATTTCAAAAAAGAAATTCCAGACAAATTCGTGGATTTTGGCACTTAAACCACCCTGATGGATGTTGGTGTCAATGTTGAACGGCTTGATTCGAATTACATAATCCGAAAAGTTCTAACAATTTCCAGATTGTGTACTCCGAACAGCGTAAATCACCCGGTTGAAAGTCAACAAATGGGGTGGGAAATGTTGTTTCCGGATTACATATTCCGGAACATGTAAAAATACTCCGGAATGTATAATCCGAACTGCATCAGCACAGAGGCAGAAGCCAACTGTTTTGGATGAGCCTCTGTTTTAGAGCATGTAGTCCAACACTTTGGCCTTTGACCAATTGTTCAAATAGAAAATTCAACTTATAACATAACAACTAACGACACAATATAATTTTCAAACATTAATAAAACATAAAAATAAAAATTATCCAAGTGTTACATAATTAAAAATCATCCAAAATGTTCAAACATAAAATACAATACAATCAACCCCTTATCACTACACCGCCACCACCCCTGCCACCACCTCTGCCACCCTCAGTAGCTCCCCGACGACGGTA
>Ga0315915_1007587_pt1 | contig 12924 bp, 13 predicted proteins | sample MpolbnodulesMG_FD_207738 | JGI IMG/M metagenome (GOLD analysis project Ga0315915, IMG submission 207738) | Medicago polymorpha root nodule microbial communities from Los Angeles, California, United States - branched nodules | ecosystem: Host-associated > Plants > Roots > Nodule | place: USA... | reverse complement strand
TTTAGATGACATGAAAAGCACTTCAGGCTACTGTTTTAGTTTTGGAACAGGGATATTCTCTTGGAGTTCAAAAAAACAAGAAATTGTTGCACAATCAACAGCTGAAGCAGAGTTTATTGCAGCCACAGCAGCTGTTAATCAGGCTTTGTGGCTAAGAAAAGTTCTAACTGATTTGCATTTAGAGCAAAAGGAAACTACTGAGGTAATGGTGGATAACCAGGCAGCCATTGCCATCTCCAAAAATCCTGTCTTTCATGGTAAAACGAAGCATTTTAGCATCAAATTATTCTTCCTCAGAGATGTCCAAAAGGATGGTGATGTGTGTTTGAAGTACTGCAAGACTGAAGACCAGCTGTCAGATATCTTTACAAAAGCTCTTCCAAAAGGCAGGTTTGAGTTACTAAGGGAGAAACTTGGAATATCCAACTACTGATACAAGGAGGAGTGTTGAACGTGTGTATCAGTAGTTGTTACTGCCAGCTGCATTGATTGACCAAGTCTTTAGGAGAATTTGTTTTAATATTTCAGTTTTAATTAGCTAATAAAGTAGTGGCTAAAGATTAGGAGTTAGTTACTCAGTGTTTGTTTTTATTTAAGTTACAGCTTTGTATTTTGATAGTAATTTTTCAATTCAATAAAGCTTCAATTTTTCCTTCCTATTATCTGAGTTACGTATTATACACCAACATAGGGGTTAGAAGATAGAAGCAAAGGGAGAAAGAGAGACGGTTTTGGGCGTGAACTAATAACAATTCTGCTCTTTACCCAACAGTTTTTTCTCATTCCCAACTGAACTGACCAAAATATCCCTACGCGAGTTAACTCACGCTAGTGTTAAATCAGCGTGACTTAACTCACGCTGCGTCAGTTAACTCACTCAGAGATTTACACTAGCGTGAGTTAACTCATGCGCGGGAGTTAACTCACGCAGGGGTATTTTGGTCATTTCACTTGAAAATGAGAAAAAACTTTTGGGTAAAGAGCAAAATTCCTAATAAAAAGTGTTTGGGTCGTATGATATGGGCTAGAGGGCTAGTGGCTTATGAGTGATTTGAAGGAGAATTTCTTGAAAAATACTCTTCTCCCAACAAGTTTTTCCCCTCTCAACCAAACTTTCGAAAATACCTCTGTGTGAGTTAAGTCACGCATAAATTAAACCACCATCGTGACTTAACTCACGTTGGGATTAACACCCGCGTGAGAGTTAACCCACGCAGGTGTTAAACATTCATTTTTGCAATCTCTCTTTTTTCTCCTGTAATAACCCATCACACCATCTTTCATCCATATTATAATCAATATTTGTTTTTAATGATTCATGTTTACGTTCTTTCTTATAATCTTCAACCTTCGATTCATGTTCATCAATCAATTTCAACCTTAGATTCATGTTCATCAATCAATTTCAAGGCATTGTTTCCCGTCATTTCCATGGTTTCTGTTCCTTCGGTCATGGATTTTCCAGTGTCATCGAAACCTTGATTGCTGCTACCTTGTTACAACGGCCTATCGTGTTGTCATAACGAATCCAATCTCCCCTAAAACTAGTGTTGCTTGAAGATTCAACAACACTTTAACCAAATTTCAAAACTACCATTGTCGAAATTCTCAAGTAATCGAACAAAAGAAGAAGAATAATTGATGTTTGAAAAGAATCTTCAGTTGAGTAATGGAACGAAATTCTAAGGAATGTACAGTACTTTAGAAGAAGAAGAATTGGTTTTTCCTGGGTTTTGTCATGTTCTGTAAACAATGGGTTTTGTCAAAATACTCCTCCGTGAGTTAACTCACGCAAGTGTATAACCCAGTGTGAGTTAACTCACACGGAGGTATTTTAGACAGTTTGGTCGGGAGGGAGCGTTTTTTGTTGGGAGAAGATTAATTTTCGAATTTCTTTTCATGTCCTCTCAATATCTATTATATGCCCCCTAAAATTTCCATTTTACCCTTGTCTTATACTACATCCGGTAGATATTTTCCATAGAATAGGGGTAAAAATTAGAGATAATCAGGGGCTAAAAAGATATTCTGGATTTGAAGTGAAGTATATAAACTCATATTTAATCAAAATCATTTAATATAATTTTTAAGCTCTTAATACTTACTATATTTTTGTGTATTCGTTCTCTATAACAAATAAATTGTATGAAACATTAGAATAATGTGAAGAACACATTTGCGTGGTACAAGCAAAAGCTGAACAACACACATTACTTATTAAACAAAAGGTCAATAGAAGAAAGGTCATAGATCACAATAATGAAACAAAAGCTCAATGAAGAATACTTCATTTATCTTCAATAAATGAGTGAGCCAAACAATCTTCAACTTTCTTTACTTTACCTCAAATAATGTTATGAAATGAGCTATAATCAATCAAAATGATTTTCATTGTCGTTCAATATTCAAAGTAGTGGAAACGAAACCAAGCCTCAATTATCATATGCCTTGATTAGTGATAAAATTCTAAAAGCTACCAATAGTGAGAGTCATATTGAACTACTTTAGTCTATGTAGTTGCAAATTAAGATATACATAAACCTTTCCACAAGTCCAGAGTTAAAGATGTTCATTGTACAAGGTACATACACATGCGTTAACCATTTATAGTATTAGGATAGAGCCATGGAATCATGAACCATGCACAAAGATAAACCTCTACCTACACCTACTGATGCAATGGTAATACGCAGGAAACCAAGATCAGTTTGAGATGCCAAAGATCTGCACCTTCACAACCAAAAGCGCTCACTCTCTCAACTTTCCAAGATCCACACTACACAAAGCTCCGAGTCTGTAACTCCCCCACAATATGCTCAGCATAGCATCTTGTGCAATAGCTTATGCAGTTGATGCCAACTAAAATAACAGGAAGAAAATGATTCCATTAGATAACAATCATTATTGAAAAATTCCATCAGTAGCATGAACTTAGTGTAAAAAGACTAGAGCCACGTCAAAGCACTTTAACCAAGCCAAAAAAACTTAAGAGAATTTTCAATGGAGAGAATCCAAATCCCACCAACTGCCCCTCAATTTTCTTAACTGACCCATACCAATTCCACACTCTCAGTTTGTTCAGCACACAAGTTAAACACCAGACCACTACAAAATAAGCTATGTTGCCAACATTTTAGTCCTATAACACCAAACACCTAACCAATCACACATAACCAAAAAGACACCATTTTGGCAAAAAAACACTAACCAGCACAATACAAATAACAAGTTTTTATTGAGAGAGATATAACAGTAAACAGACCAGTCATTTTTAAAAAAAAACCCAATTAAAGAACCATTGCTGATAGAGTACCCAAAACTAGCATGATTTGAGTGCAACAAATTACATAAATATCGGCTACCTTTATTACGATATACCACGGACAATCCCAACCAAATTGCTAAGACTAGCCAAACATTCTAAAATACAAGAAATTCAAAGAATAAATGGTTGACTGACTCATTTGCACCTCACCCTCATACACACTTATGAACGTCACTCCCATGATATCCCACACACGTGTTAAATTGCTATAAACGCTCATTTGTCTCCCTCATCAAACTCCTATATGCCAACATAATAGTATAAAAACCTGACAAATCGTCCTTCCAAACCACTCTATCTCAAACACCATCTCTAAATCTCACTTTTCAATCTCCACCAGTAACTGAGATACCGACTCTCAATTCCCACCTCCCATCTACCACCCTTATAATCTTCTCAAGTTTTCCTCCCAAAGAGAAAGAGAACAACCTACCAAACCAGTTTTCCTCCCAAAAAAGAGTATGTGACATCCGAGTCATCCGATTTAAACCGATTCAGTCATGCGGTTCAACCAGTGACCCAATGGTTCGACCAATGAACCAGTGACTCAGTGACCTTACCGAGTCAATGGCTGAGCCGAGTTTTAAAACTATGAGTATGTCCACTACCACTTTGGTGACAGCTAAAGGGCACCAACTTTGTTTAAACCCCCAGCATTCTTTGTCCAACTTTCCCAAATTACCCCACCATGTTGATCCCCCTCTCCCTGCTCCCGAATTTCACCTTGGAACTCACCATATTTGAACTTGAATTTTAAAAATTTGCAACACAGTCCATTCTTCTCGGTCTTCAATCTCCGAACCCTTTTTCTAACAAAAAGCGCCTATTAATAATACCCAACCCCTTAAGAAACTTAGGAAACACAAATTCAAAATTTAAACCCTTTGTCGGTTATTTATCATACCGATATTTTTAAATAAACGCAATACAATGATTTGATAAGCATCAATATAATTCAAAACAAAAACAATTATCAATAAGAAAGGAAAGCTCACAAAGGTTTGGAGGAGCTATAATCAAAATATAACTACTGTAGACATGACCTAACCTTTGTCAATAAAATGAAAATTTGCACGTAGCAGACCCCTTTGGACATGAAGAAAATTTCATTAGCATTTGGTGCTTTATATTCATATCCACCGGCGAGGCAATTATTGTCATGGTGCGCATTACTTTTGCATTCTTCATAATATACTTTGCAAATTGAAGCTCAGACTTCTTGCCTTTATAAGATGTAAGTGAGCATGTTCTAAGTTGAGAGGAAATGCATTCTGGAACAATTTTTGGTTTCTTCCAATTGTCCTCGCCAGTTCCATATCCATAAAGCTATTAAAATCCAAATACAAAAATTAGAAAAGAAATATCTAAAATATAGTTAAAACTATAGTTAAAAAATTTCATCATTGGCATAATAAAACCTGATCAAGAGTAAGATTTTGAAGCTTAGGACAATGTTCGAGCACTTCTACCAGCCACTTCCATTTCGTCTGCCAATTTGACGCAAATACAAGCTCCATGTGGGTTAAGTTATGAAGAGTGTGAACTTTTAGCTCATTGCTCTGCATGAATTAATTACAAAGACAAACATTATAAATCATGTTCAACAATTCGTGTAACTTAATCTATAGTGAAGAGCAATGATAGTCATACCAGTTCTATATGCAGAAACTTTGCATTACGAATCCAAGAAAATGGAATATTCCAATTATAATTAGAAATGTTAGCTCTAACCAAATTGGAAAAACATTTAAATTCTCCTCCATCACAATCAGTCGGAACCCTAAATCGCACATCAATTGTTTCTAATTCCTCTAGAGCGGGACATCTTTCGACAAGTGTATTAAAACCTTCATTGTCATATCCCATAGGGTAAACACTATCGAAATGGAGAGTTTTGAGGCGTGGAAAATAAAATTGAGGAACAACATTGAGTAGTAGTTTCTTCAACTTAAGAACCACAAGGTTCCTGCAATTGAAAACACTGGAAAATGTGGTATCTAACCTGATTTGAAAATAAAAATCAGTGAAAGAAAAGTCTAAAGAGATACTCTCAATTCCTTTTTGCACAGCAACAGGAACGAATCGATTGATATCATGTGGATCGCATCGGGAAGAGAGTCCACATTTGAGGTGAAACGATCGGATGGTTTGACGGGTGAGCATGACGGAGTAAACAAAATGTCGAAAAGTGGCGAAACCTGCAAAGTTTCTATCGTCGAAGTCGAGAGTGAGGACTGAATGCCACAAAGGTTTCCATCTTTTGGAGAGGATGGTTGTTGCGGCGGATTGTTGGGTAGGGAGAAATGAGAGAATGTGGCAGATAATGGAGTCTGGCAGGGCGCTGATTCTGTCCAAATTTGAAATTGAATGGTGAGAAGACATTTCAGATGGTGAGAATGAGAATCAAAGCCAGGAATCAATGTTTCTGCAGAGAGGGGGAGAAGGAGCAAGTCATTGTAGAAAACTAGAATTGGATGATGTGAGCGTGGAAAGGATTAGAGGTAAGGGTTTAGGCAGAAGACAAATGGTTTGCATAGAGGGGAGAGGTACTGCTTAATCGTGTGTGCTAGAATTTTGGGAGTTGAAGCGTTTCAACCGTGTGATCACGGTTTTGTGGGTGATGTGTGGTGTGACGTGGTGTTTAAACTCAAAAATGTTGAGTATAATTTTGATTGTGTTAAGACGCTCCAATTAGTAAAGGGAAATGTCGGTTTTGCCGTGACTATAGTTCAGTTGACACGGACATGCATTATTAAATGCAAAGACCTGATTTGAACTCCGACACTCTATTTATTCACCTTAAAAAAAAATGTGAATTCTAACTACTAAACTACTTGACCAAAAAGTTTGTGTAATAAAGTGTATTGAAAATTGAAAAGTTTGATATTTTTAAAGTAAAATGAATTAATTTAGAATGCTTAAAGAGTGTTCAGAAGCACTCATTAACAAACTCCGTTAACAATTTATGTGTTTTTAAATATATTAAATAATGTGACAACACATCAATATGTGAATGTGTAATATAATTTTATGCTAATTAAATAAATAAAAAAAGAGTTTAATTGTGGTGGGTTGATAGTCCAAAACAATTTTGCACAGACGACCAATCAAAACGTTTTAAATTGGCACGTCAATTAAATTATTGCTTTGTTTTTAGGTAGTCAAATTATAAGCAACTTCTTCGTTTGTACTAATACTCATTATCATCAATACGTGGAATGAAGTTTATCCATTTCTGGTTCTATTTATAAGAAACAATTGGCTTTTTAGATTAGTTATAGAGTTATTTGAACATCCATTATGTAATACAAATCTAATTATAATTGCATCTTTTTGTAAACCCTTTTCTAAGTAATGTCCGTACTAAAAGAGGAATGTTATTTGATCAACCATTTTTGTTGACAATTTGTGGAACAACCAAAATAATAGAGAGAGAAAATAAAATACAATATGAGCATGAGAGAAAACATTATCACAAAATGGTTGTTCAAATATCATTTTTCTAAATAAAATGGCTTACATTTTAAGTTCTACACTCACGGTAGCTTATGAGCAAAGACAAACATGACAGTACCTTGAAAAATATAACATTGAATTTTTATTTTTTTAAAATAACATCTAGTTGGTAATTTGAACATAAAGTTGAATTTAAAAGAATTATTAAAAATATTCATGACATCCAGTTGCCCCCCAATTAGCTTAACTTGCACCCGTCCTTGGGTTTTTGATGATCATTATTATAAATTGATGCATTGCAGAGATAGACTAAGAAAGGGCTGGATTTATTCATCCGAAAGGGCTGTTTGGTTACAATGCGTTGGACTCATCCCAAGATCTGCGTTTAAGCGCATCTTGAAACCAGTGTGTTGGTGGTTCTGTGATTGATTGTCTGATGTTCTAGGTTTGTTGAGATTTGTAGGTCTCAAGTCTTCAGGTCAGCCTCCACTCTGGTACAGTCTTCGTTTCCGTCTCAGTCCATGTGACTATGGAATGTTATGCTCGAAAGAGCTACTATGTCTGCTGCTTTGTTCAGGGGGTTGCTGGTACGTGGACCTTGAAACCATATTGACGATCGATCCATTTGCCAAAATATAACCCTTTTTTTATCCACACAATCACGCACTCTTCTTCTTTTTTTGTAACTTGGTTTCACGTCCGTACGCGGGTTCGCTAGGTTACGCTCGTGAAGAATGTTTGTTTGTTAGGATTGATTAGGGCTGGTCCATGAAATTTCACGATGTATTCTCATTTATATATGGGTCAGGTCTAATGTCCCCCCAGTCTCTTTATCATTTTATTTTTATTTAAATTTGAAAGACAGAAAAAACTAAGAAAGCCCTTAAAATGAAATCTAGCTCTATTTTCAAGCACTATCTTGATCATGTTTAAATCATGCATATCATAATCTATATTTTTCAATGAATGACATATCGGTGTATCTCTTGCATATCATATATAATACTCTTGAAGAAGTTATAGGGATTAATACACCAAAGTTCAAAATTCAGTGAAAGATAAACATTTGTCTATCCAAGAACATGGAATGGAAAAAAAAAATTAAAATTTGAACCTTGAATGCATGTCTATCAATAAATTGACAGCTTAAGACCATGTTCTTTTCTTATATATAGGTAAAGAAAAGAATGAACTTAATTTGAGAAGAAATTGAAAATAAAATTTATAATGTTATTGCAGGTATTAAAAATATACAAAGAAAATGTGCTTAGTTGAATGGTACAAGTTATATTAGTCAATCTAACATATTCATACAAATTGGCTTCTACTATTGGAATCTTCATAGGACATAAAACTTGCAAACTGAAGCCAAAAGTTGCTTCCATTTAGGATGCTATAGTAATAAAAGGAAAGTAGATTTTGCAACATATTACAGCCAAGGAAGCAGATAACAAAATGATTATGCCCACACCACAAACTAGTAGAAACAGAATTACACCCAATCTGAACCGTAATCAACAACTAAAACAGAATAAAATAAAATACAGTAGCCAAGTGATATATAGCAGTGTATGATGGAACTAGCATCTGAGCAGCAAGGTGATCACCGTCATTTTTCTTGGGCGATTTTGCACACAGCAGGCTGCCAATTCAAAACCAATCACATCCACGTCAAAAACAAGTTTTTTCCATATGCATTACTGCTTGTTGATAATAGTTTACATGAATCAATATGCATCCTTATAATTTATAATATTTCATGGGAAATTCTAATAAAGAAATGATGCGTTGTTTCAAGAAATAGAACCCTGTTCTTGTAATTATTGTTTTTCCTTTGATAGCACAGAATGGATATACCCAATAGAATCTAATACTTGAAAAGCAAAAACAATAACTTCATTTGGAACTAAACTCCACAAGAAAATAAAACAATGTCATTCATATCAAGATAGGTTTAGACAACAAAGCACATAAACAAAATTAAGCCAACAAACTGTTTCAACCAAAGACACTAGATATTTGAACACATGCCTGTTTTTAGCTTTTCATAGATATCATTGAACACTCTCATCTTGTGAGATAGCTTTTAATAGTGAGATATAAAACCATTTAACGTAGTATTTGGACCACTTTCATGTGCCAACTGGCAGGGAAAGTTCACACTTTTTATATCTTGAGAGTAAAAATTCTTTTTAACGTCCAATGTTTGTTCTTAGAAACTGTTCAAAAACTAGAGGGTGAGGATCAAGCCAAGCATCTTGTGCTTTTCAATCCCTAAATTCCTCACTCAATACTCTATAAATTGAAATTGGCAGGACATTTTTCTCATAATCACTTTTGGTCATAGCCATTCTGGTAGCCTATTTGTTATCTGCAGAAAAACTTGATTTGGCATGGTTGGTGTTGAATAGTCACAATTCCATATTTTAATTAGTTTTAACTTTTAACCTTCACTATCAAGATTCAAGACCCTGTTTTAAAACTTTTGCTTCCTTCAAAATTCTATAAACTCTCCATGTGCCTAAGCTAATAACGAACTTCTTCAAACTTATTTTTCTGCATAATTATGCAAAGAATCCATAGGTACCCAAAATCCTTGATAAGCTTAATGAACAACTTAATTTGATTCCTTAATTGGATGCCTAGGCACCACTTGGCTATTAAATCAAATATTTGAATTCTACAACTTATATTATATATAGTAGTCAATAGTGCCCGCACGCAGCGGCGACGAACCGCTAAGCTAATCGTCGTAGCGGTGCGGAATGGGATAGCGGCCGCTTCAGCTGCTATGGCGGCATAGCGGAGCGGATAGCAGCCGCTATTTGATTTGTTTTATGGTTTCACTTGTTTTATGATTTTTTTTATTTGTTCCTCTATCTTTTGAGTTTTGCGTTTTGATTTATGAATGTCTCATGAGATTTAAGTGTTATATTTAATTTTATATTAAATATAATTTTTTTTTAGAAATATGTAAGTTTGTTTATACTTTATACCATTACTCATGTAATTTGTTCAAAAAATAATCAAATATCGGTGACCCGCTATACCACTTTTGAGGCCGGCCGCTACGCATTGCTATCCGAGATTGACTACTATGTTGATTTTGATTAAGACTTTTGATATTATGTTGGAGTCTTGAAAGCTTTCATAAGATTTGGGTGTTTTGTATGATTTATCAATGTTTCATGAGATTTGAATGTCATATTTAATTTTATATTAGATATATGTTTGTTTATAACTAATAGTATTATTTACGTAATTTGTGAAAAAAGTTATCAAATACCAGTCATAGCACTATGCGCTATCCCGTTATAGCATTTTTGGGGTTAGCCGCTACGCGCCACTATCCGCAATTGACTACTATGATATTATATATCTAATCCTAAAAGAACTCTAGTTGCAATCATCAAATTGAAAAAAACACACAAGGTATTAATCACAAAAATGTCAGATAGCTAGCAACCATATGTTATCTCAAACACCAATTCAATCAAACATGAACAAAACTTAAGAGGCATCAACCAAGCCTCGATTGCCGTAGGCCGTGGTTAAATTAGTGAAGCAAGTGGATGCATTTAGTTTTTAAAAAATTAACATGTTACTAAAGATAAAATTCTAAGAGGTAAGATCGTACTACCCATTTTCTAAATTATGACATTCATTACTCATGTCCACAAGTCCACAATAAACATGTCCATCGTACAAGTTAAATACACATGTGCCAACTGCAAACCTTGATTTTGTCAAACGACAAAATATTGTTATAGCATTAGCATACAGCCATAGAGCCACACGGTTAATCTTTAGCCATGCATGTGATGCACAACATATGCCCTTGAGTGGTTATACATTATATCCATATTTTAGTGAACAACTGCCAGACAGGGATAAACATCAATATAACTCAAAACAAACAATTATCAGTAACAATGGAAATTTCACAAAGGTTGGTGGGACCTAGAATCAATATCAATATATATATTTGAAAATATATGACATAGAGGACTAATGAAATAGATTTCATGTATTTTTTTTCTTGAGGCAATAGATTTCATGTGTTTAAAATCATTCAATGCTGCTAATGCATATCAAGAATCTACAATCTAATTAAGTAGAAACTAAAGTAGAGATGCCCTAACCTTTCTCAATCAAATGAGAGTTTACACGCAATAGATCCCCTTGGACACAAAGATAATTTCTTTAGCATCTGGAGCTTTATATTTAAATCCACCGGTGAGGCACTAATTTTCATGGTGTGTAGTGCTTTTGCACTCTTCAAAATGTACTCTGCAAACTGAAGCTCACATTTCATGCCTTTAAAAGCTATAAGCGAGCATGTTTTCAGGTGAGATGAAAGACATTCTGGAACAATTGGTGGGTCCATCCAATCGTCATAGTCATAGTCATAGTCATAGTCATAGTCATAGTCATAGTCATAGTCATAGTCAAAGTCAAATTCATTCTCATAACTAGAATCCTATAAAACAACAAACAATTTTGTTAGAAAAAGTAATCAAAATGATGGAAGTATAATTAAAAAAAAATGATCAGCATTTAACATCGACAAATAAGACCTCGTGAATGGTAAGATTCTGAAGGTTAGGACAATTTTGGAGCACTTTGGCCAACCACTTCCACTTCCCAAGCCAATGATTTCTCAATTCAAATACAATCTCCATGTGAGTCAAATTAGGCAAGGTGGGAACCTGGTAGTCATATGCGCACCTCTACATGTGTTGCAAAAGCAAACATTAGAAATCAACCAAATTATTGTACCAAAAAATAAAAAATAAAAGAAACCAACCAAATTTCTTTTTAACATGATGAGCCATTGGAATTCATACCAGTTTTGTGGATAGAAACTTTGCATTACGAACCCAAGCCATTGGGATTGAATGAATATTTGCTCTCACTAATTGGTGTAAGCCATTAAACTCTTCATCCGGAAAACCAACGAGTAATAAACTTGTTGCATGCAAATCCTCTAAAATAGGACACCCAGAGAGAAGCCTTTTAAGACACCTATGGCACTGAGCACCAGATGGGGGGAAAAAGATTGAATCCAAATGAAGTGTTTTGAGCAATGGAAAGTTGACATCGGGAAGATCTTGTATTTTTAAGGCTCTCAACTTAAGAACAGTGAGGTTAATGCAACTAAAAACACAGGTAGGTAACTTAAAGAAACCTATGTCAAGGTTGAGATTCTGAATTCCACGTTGCATAGCAGCATTAATAAATCTATCAACATCATGTGGATTGAAACCAGAAGAAATGCCCCGACTTTTGAGGCGGAACGATCGGATAGGCAATGTGGGGTCACGGGCGAGCATGACTGAGTAGACGAAAAGTCTTAAAGTGTTGAAGTCTGTAAAGTTTCGTTCGTCGAAGTCGAGAGAGGGAACTGAGAGCCACAATGGATTCCATATTTTGGAGAGGATACTTGTTGCGGCAGATTGTTTGGTGGAGAGAAAAGAGAGGATGTGGCAGATAACGGAGTCTGGAAGAGCGCTGATTCTGTCTAAATTTGGAATTGAACGCTGGGAAGCCATCTTAGGTGATGATAGGTTTCAGCCCCAAACGTGAATCACTTCAAAGTCAGAAATTAGAGCTTCTACGGCAAAGGAAAATCTAATCCAAATAATTAATTATTGTTGACAGCTTTCTTCTTCTTCACATGACCCCAACCAGATGCATGCTGTTCTTTCCCTCTTAAACCCTACCCATATAATTTCGTTTTTTCCCCTTGTAAGCTTGTTAGAAATGGTAAAATGAGGAGAAAGAATGTTGATATATGGGGAAGGAGATCAAAATGGCAGAAATGAATTGAAGGTTGTGGGGAAGGATATAGTAACAAGATTTCAATGGAATTTTTTTTCGTTTGCTATTGGGTTGGGGTAGGTTGTATTGTCATGATTGAATTGATTTTTCTTGGTGGGATTCACGAAAGCCTTGGGGATTTTGTAAACAATCGATGTAATCTCTCGGGTTTTCGTTTATGTTTTATTTACTTTTTTTTAGGTAAATACACTTTTGATCCATATAGTCACTCTAAAAAAAAATTATATTTCATCCTTATCATTTGAGATTCTTTCACTTTTAGTCAATTGAAATCTAAGACATCTAGATCAGAGCCTAATTTA
>Ga0315915_1007584_pt1 | contig 12926 bp, 13 predicted proteins | sample MpolbnodulesMG_FD_207738 | JGI IMG/M metagenome (GOLD analysis project Ga0315915, IMG submission 207738) | Medicago polymorpha root nodule microbial communities from Los Angeles, California, United States - branched nodules | ecosystem: Host-associated > Plants > Roots > Nodule | place: USA... | reverse complement strand
CCGTAATCAGCGATTGTTTAACAATTTGGGTAGCTCTATTGACTAGTTGTTGGACAAAGTAAAGCGGTGTTCTCTTTGGTGGCTAAAAGCTAACAATGTTGTATTTGTTTTTGGTTTCCATTTGTGGTGGTCAAGTCCTTTGGCTTGTCCGGGACTTACCTATCTTTGATTAACACTATTCTTTTGTAATTATTTGGGAGCTCCTTCGCACTACTTGTGGTTGGGTGAGCTCCCTCCTTGTTAATATATAAATTTCATTTTTGATTGTCCAAAAAAAATAGTGTCCAATGCTCATTTATGCAAGAAAAGATGACCATATCATCTAATTGTTGTAGGTTAGGTTTGTGACCAAATTATATTGTCAAATATGGGAATCAGAAAGAGACACAACATAATTGCATCAGTTTAGGTATTAACCGCTATACATCTTTACAAGATTTTGACTCTTACCGTTTTCAACCCTTTGAATTAGCAATATATCTCCTAATTTTAGAAAAACATTGTAATTTACATGAATATCGTGAATTAGGAAAAAGAAAAAATAAAAGGAACTTCTCTGTTTGTTTTTGACGAAAGAAAAGGTAATTTCCAAAATTGTGGAATTAAGTAAAAGTATAGGAGCAAAGTACAACAATGGCGTGGCACATAAATTACAGCTAGAAAACAAAGTGAAAAAAAGAGAAGACAAAACAAAAAGTTCCAATGCTAGGTTTGTCTAATAAAAAGGAAAAAAACAACCGATTAAATTCTCTATCTCTACGCTGTCACATAAATTATCAATTTTATTTCGAAAAAGAAAATTCAATCATTCATTTCATTTGGTTTATTACATATTGTTGGGTTGCTTAAAATGTCCAAATAGCCCTTTTACTTACTTTTGAAATTATAGGAAAAGAAAATTGATCTCCACGATGGAAACAAATCAAAAAACACGATTATTATACCCTTGACCTTAGGCCAATCCTCCATTTTTATTTGTTACCTTGCTCTCTCCCCTTCTCTATTAGCCGTAATAAAAAGGGTATTACCAAGACTTTTCTCAATTTTTTTATCCTTCTCTATTAGCCGTAAAAACATTAATTACCAAGACTTTAATCTCAATTTTTTCATTTTTGAGATTCATTAAATAACTTATGTATTTGATCTATATTGTATATCAAATACATTAATTATTTAATAAATATAAAAAAACTAAATTTTATTTTTATATTAGATCAAAGAAAGTAGAACACTACCAAAAAAAAGGATCAAAGAAAGTTTTTTTTTTTTTTGCATAATGATCAAAGAAAGTATTCTTATCTAATTTTTTTAACTCAATATCCAATCCAATAACCTATTAAGCTGGAAGACTAATTTCACATTTCACTATTGGAGATAAAGTTGAAACCAAAACAAATATTTGGAAGAATCGATAAGTGACATTTGAACATGAGACCTACAATAAACACACCGTTAGATTCTAAACTTTCACAAAACCTGGGAGTTATACACTTATCCACCAGAGAAAAGATGCTTATTTTTTGAATAAAGAAAAAAAAATGCTTATTTGATCACAAATCCAAATAAAATATTCAAGCACACTAAAAGTTAAATAGTATTAAATGATGTGATTAAATTACTTTTCTTTTAATTTTTTGTATTTGTGCGTATGTTCAAATATATTTTAGAGAAATGATTTGAACACATATTTGAACACATATTTTTCAACATACTTTCTTTGATTGATTAAAATTTATATGAGTTTCATTAAATTTATATGAGACCGACATTATTTGATGGATATCATATGAATTTATACCAATAAAAAAGAGTGTGTTCAAACATGCATTGTTAACATTACTTCATATTTTATTTCAGTTTATGACCAGATTTCCTCTATTAGAATTCTAAAATTTTCTCCCTTCCACACATGGTCATATAGTCATAGCTCTTTCAATTTCTTATAAATTTCAAATAATTAGTCATAAACAGAAAATTAATTAATAAAATAATTAAAAAAAACGAACCGGTTTATCCCTTAAACTCAAAGTAATGTTAGCTGAATAAATTACAACACCACCAAACTACAAAAAGCCAACACCACCATCTTCTTCTCCAACTTGCTTCTTACTTTCACACAACACAACAACGTAGTTTCTACAAAACGCAAAATCAAACCAAAACATAAAATAAAACAAAACATCACTGCTTCAACATTCACAAAACCTTAACACACAATTTTTGTGTCTAACAAAAAACAAAAAATGAAGCTCTCAACATTACAACAAAGTTACATCAACCGTAGAGCAAACAGCTTCAGAGGCTTAGATTCAGATAACGGCGCCGGCGCCGTTAAGTCACCGGCGACAATTTTCTGGCTAGTACTTCACGGCGTTTGCTGCTTAATCAGCCTCGTTCTCGGCTTCCGATTTTCTCGTCTCGTTTTCTTCTTTCTCTTTTCAACTTCATCCACTAATATTTACACCGTTCCATTTACTTCCAACACCGGCGCCGGAATTACTGTTCCGGTGGAAACTCAAAAGAATGTTCTAACAAACGGGAGTTCGGTAGTGGCGAGTAGAGTGGTGGTTGGGAGACACGGGATCCGGATTCGGCCATGGCCGCATCCGGATCCTGTGGAAGTAATGAAAGCGCATGGAATAATCTCTAGAGTTCAAAATGAACAGAGATTGTTGTTTGGAGTGAAGAACCCTAGAAAAGTGATTGTTGTTACTCCTACTTATGTGAGGACTTTTCAAACGATGCATTTGACTGGTGTGATGCATTCTTTGATGCTTGTGCCTTATGATCTGACTTGGATTGTGGTGGAAGCCGGTGGTGTTACTAATGAGACTGCTTCAATTATTGGAAAATCTGGATTAAGGATTATTCATGTTGGGTTTAATCAGAAAATGCCCAGTTTGTGGGAGGATAGACATAAAGTTGAATCTTTGATGCGTCTTCATGCTTTAAGGTTAAATTTTGATTCCTTTTAGTTTATGCTTTTACTTGATTTGTTATTATGGTTTTAATTATTGTGTTTTGTACTAGAATCTTTTATGGAGTGTCATTCGTCAAGTTTGTGTCGCGTTTTTATGGTAATTGTCGTGTTGCGATCCCTTATATTGCGGAGAATCATGATTGAGATTATAACCAGTGTGGCTAGTGTGTGTTTGGTTCTGTGGTCACAAAAGTTGATTTTGGCTAAAAGTGAATTGTTAGATGTGAAGGGATTTCATGTTTGGATGCATTCCTGTGAAAGTGAATTGAATGATAAGTATAAGGTTAAAAATCAATTCTAATAGTAAAGCTACAAATTCTAGCTTCAAGTCAGAATCGGTTTTGTTCGGTTTCAATTTTGGAGGGTCAAAGTTGATTCTAGAGGTTGTAAAATTGATTGTGATCATGGTTGGTTGATTTAGCTTGTAGAATGGATTCTACTTGAAGTTAGAATTTGTAGCTTTTGGCTTCTACAATTGATTTTAGCCTTAAATTTATGGTTAAATCCACTTTTACACAAATACATTCAAACATAAATTATTTTACATTCAACTCACTTTTATCCAAAAATCAATTTTAGGTCTCTAGAATCAATTTTGCGTGCTCTAAAAGTGGAACAAACATATATAATTATTGTCATGGATACATCTTCAATTTTGATGTCACGATCCAGATTGTTGTCTTGTCGTGAACCTTTTTTGATAACTTCTAGTGCCTTTGACATAATCACTAAATACAGTGACAATACATGATGCGATGATGCCAACTTTTTGTTTTTTAAATGAAAAAAGAATTTAGTCAATTTGCCTTTCCCTTTTTTTTTTTAATATTTTTTTTACATTCATTGTTCTTACATTAAACCTTTTGTTGATTTTTCCTTGTGATGGAACAGGATTGTGACAAAAGAGAGGCTGGATGGAATTGTGATGTTTGCTGATGATAGTAACATGCATAATATGGAGCTGTTTGATGAAATTCAGAGTGTGAAATGGATCGGTGCTGTTTCAGTCGGAATACTCCTTCATTCTGTTGATGCAGCTGAAATTTCTTCATTGGTTCAAAAAGAAGGAGATGAGGATACCATGCCAATGCCGGTGCAAGGTCCTGCTTGTAATGGTACCGATAAGTTGGTTGGGTGGCACACCTTCAATTCATTACGATATACTGGAAGGCATGCAGTTTACATTGATGACCGGGCACCTGTGTTGCCGACAAAGTTTGAATGGTCTGGGTTTGTGTTGAATTCCAGATTACTTTGGAAGGATGTTGATGATAAGCCAGAGTGGATTAAGGATCTTGATGCATTGGATGGGGATGGTGAGAAGATAGAGAGTCCATTGTCCTTGCTCAAGAGTACCTCTGTGGTAGAACCACTAGGGAGTTGTGGACGCCATGTTTTGCTTTGGTGGTTGCGGGTTGAAGCTCGCACAGACAGCAAATTCCCTGCTCGGTGAGTCCCTACCTCTATATTTTGAACGTTTTCAATGATGCCTCTAATTTTTATTTGCCAAACGATCTCTTATTTCTATGTGTTAGTTGTAATTTATAACCAATACAATAGTGTAAAAAACAAACTCTGCAACACTAACCCACCCAAGAGCTCAAAGCCAAAAACTCCTAAAATTTGAATATTTCTGATATTTATTTGTGTTATGTACCGTGCAAACTGAAAGAAAACTCAACAATTACAGTTTCTGTAGTTAATGTGAACCTATAATCATGACTATCTTAATAGGAATAGCTGCATGCACTAATACTTGGGCATCATGTGATGATATAGGGTGATTATTGTTTCCAGCTTATGCAGTTCTACTTAAGCACCCGCTAAAAGGCCTCAAGTCACACTGACCCATAAGAACATTGCTAAGAATGCAAACTGCTACCATATTGGAGTAGAAATGTTATAGGCATCATATACTCTTATATTTGTTTACTGTCTAGTGATAATAGCTGGCTTGAAAAAAATTCCGCACAAAGGGAGAAAATGAAAGATTCAATTTCTGCTGGCACAAACTTTATGACTTTCTTATACAGGCCTACAGGCTGATTGTATAGTAACTGCGTGATTTTCTGCAGCTATTAGTCTCTAATTGTATGTCGGGTTAATTGATACAATTGGATATAATGATTGGGTGGGTGATAGGAACTCCAGAAAAATAGGATTTGTTAGATCAAAATGTTGGTAAAGGTCTATTTGATCATAGACTTCAGCCAAATCACTTGTTAATGATTTCCAAGGGGTATGTTCCGGCCTTCTGAGTACAGCTTGGATTTAGTCATTTTTCTCCGAAACAATTAAGAAAACAGCAAAGTTTATGTCTGAGAATGGGGGAAGGGGTGCCAGGGCCCTACTACCATCATGTGTGTTTGAGTGAATGTTATTAAAATGTGATCATGGAATTTATTTCTAGGTTCTTATAGGTATGGTTTTTGTACTTTAATTTTCGACGGGTCGTCCAAATAGTGCATGGATTATGTAAAATCAAAACTTAGCCTTGTATTTATTTGCATATTTGATATTTTCTGTCTATATCCCTGATTATATGATGCTATTTCATGCAGATGGGTGATTGACCCTCCTTTGGACATCACAGTCCCATCAAAGCGCACTCCATGGCCAGACTCTCCTCCTGAACTCCCATCTAATGAAAACGAAAAAGTGTTAGTTGCAGGCACAGAAGAGCAATCGAACACGCACACTACAAAGACTAAAACACCCAGATCCAGACGCAGTAGAAGTAAGAGAAAGCATGACACCAAAGTGATTGGTGTACAGGTCTCTACACATTCTGAACAAACCGAGATATGAATCTGGTTCATCTGAGAATTTACTTCCTTGTGTTTATAAGAAAATGCTGGCCTTCTGCGACGAGAATTTGAATTGATTAAAAGGAGAAGCTGATGTCTTCTTGGATACATGGTTCTCGCGAAGCTTTTTATGGTTGGCCAGCATATGTGCATTCGCGTCTGATTTTCACCCATTTTTTCTTTTACATTTTTTTTCTTCTTATTTTTCTTGGAGGTGCCCTAAATCCGTTCATATGAAAAGATTAAAGGGAAATATCAACTTAGTTTTGCAACATTGGCTGTCTTGTGGGAAGCCTGTATTCAATTTTATTCGATGTTTATACATATTCTTCCCTATAGTATTATACAATTCCATTTCATTCTTTCGCATGCAGAATTTGTTAATCATGGACTTAAATTGTATTAGAATCCCTAACATACTGTTTCCAAGAAGTAAGTTTTCAAATACAACGTGAGCTTATGACATGGTACTAAAACAAAGCTGGAATATGTACACTTGAATTGAAGAGTTGATATGCCAAAAATGTCCCAGAGAAATTACACAGGCATGAGAAGTCCAGTAGAGTGTAACTCAAAGATTGATTAAAGGGAAATGCCAAAATGGGATTAACCCTACTCTGCTTACTGATGCTAATGAGCACCGCAAAGAACTCGGTATCTTTGCTATTAATTAAAGGGAAGTGAGATACTTATAGCTTGTATGGATTTGCGTTTGATACATATTTCTTGCGTTTCAAGGAGCTCTCTCTCACCGTGGTTTTGTGAAGCTACATTGTCTAGCTTCTATTGAATCATGTGTTTTCTTGCCAATTGGACGTGTTCCAAACATATTTTTAATTTCGGCGCAATTTAGTTGGCAATTTAATAATAGTCCATCGATGAAGGACGAGAGATTTATTTTATGCAATTGTCATAAAATAATTTAGTTGGCAACTATACATTGCTTCGAAGTTATCTATATATTATGTATCTATCCCCCCTATCTTTTTTTTAATCAAATCTATCCATTCTTTTTATACGGAATATTAAATAAACATACTTTGATTATCCATGTTGTTTAGCATCTCTATCTATCTTTTTACATAATAGAAGAAGGCGAATATTATGGTGCACAAGTTGTATAGGTTTGTACCATGCACAATTTTTTCTTCTTCAATATTTGATCATTAAGTTCCACCATAAGTATTTGTACACCGAGGACGCCAAATACACTCTCCCTCTCCCCTCTCCTTGGTCAAAAACGTCATTCATCTCGCTTTCTCGTCACCACCATAAATAAATATAGAAACCATTTTGCTAGGCGTATGCCCCTAAAACCGAGGAATACGAGCAAGACTATTCATCAAGACCTGCAATCAATTTGAGAAAAAGAAAATACTATAGCAAGAAATACGAGCAATGTGAGACCAACCCTGACACTAGTGAGCCTCGTTATTCAGCTCACCACCTAAACTTTTCATTAAAAAAAAATACGAGCAAAACAATCAAGAATAATATGTTCCGATTTTGCAACTTAAAAACTGTGATTAACAAGAATCTTAATGCATAAATCTTATACGAATTCGAACCACAAGAGATTAGATACAAAACCACAAGAATCTTAAACATTGGATCATATCAACTTGAGCTGCAAAGCAAGAAAACGAAGATATGAGGCAAGTGATGGAGGTGGAGGGAAGGAGTGGCAGAGGATGCCGTATTCTGGTGATTCAGGTGAAGATGGAGGTGGGAGGGGTATACACCTACATCACCGAAAAGATAATCCCATGTAGCAGGTCTTCGGAAGATCTAATGAGACTTTTATCATCAAAGGTGAAAAAAAATATCGTGTAACATGCACAATTTAACAGGCTTGTACTTGGTAGAAATCGCCATGCGATATATATTGTTTTTCTTTATAGAATTTGAAAGCTAAAAAAATAAAAATTAAGTTAGAAAAATAAACTAACTTTACCAAAGTACTTTGGTAAATCCAAAACAAAACAATAAAACTTTTCAATTTCATCAATTAAAAGGTTAAAGAATTTAAAGAACAAAGACCTGAGTAGTTTACTCAAAATGAAAACTGCCTGAAAATGACATGCTAGCTGATTCTACAACCTTCCAGGTTCAATGCAAATAACAAGAACAATTAAAGAAGTATCCGTAGAAACCAAAATAGATTACACAGATCTATGCCCTTAAAATCCAAGAAGCATGTATAAAATAAAAAGCCATTAGCAGTTTAACATCACCAAGATAAGAGAAGTTTACTAGTTTTAACATAGAAATAAATTTGGAACAGTTTCTTCCTTTGAGTCTGAAATGTGTACGACATGATGGAACAGCAAGCTAAGCAGTCTCTGTTGCCGGTTGGGTCACCCCAGACTTCACCAACAGCTTAGTCAAGTTCTCTGGGGAGCAAACTTGATACTTGACCTTTCCAGATGGTGCAAGAAAAACCTCTGCAAGTTCAAGCTTATCCGAGGTAAGGCTGGTGCTGTCCATAGTTTTGCTCAGAACTTTCAGTGCAAGGTTAACTGCTTCTTCCCTTGTGATATCATCCTTGTAGTCCTGTTTTAGAATTGATTGCGCTGCCTGGTTGTTGGCACCAATAGCACCGGCTTTCCAACCGCCATAGTTTCCACTAGGATCACTCATGTAAAGTTGAAAGCCAAAGTTTTTGTCCCATCCTGCAAACAGGAAAGAGACTCCAAACGGACGGAGACCACCAAATTGTGTGTAACCTTGCTTGGTATCACAAAGAGATTGAACCAACTGCTCAACAGGCATTGGCTCTTGGTAAGCAAATGAGTAACGTTGTGCTTGGATCCTAGCAGTGTTGATTAGGATGTTGGCATCGGACATAATCCCAGCAACAGCACATGCAACATGATCATCAATCTTGTACATTTTCTCAGTTGAAGTTGAGGTTTGCAGAAGCTTGGATGTCACCTTCTTTTCGCCAACCAGAACAACCCCATCCTTCGACAAGATTCCTATGGCAGTACCAGCATTTCCAATAGCCTCCATTGCATACTCCACTTGGTAAAGACGTCCTTCAGGGGAGAAGATTGTTGTACGACTATCATATCTTCGAGACATTTTGATCTGAGGCAAAGGCGAAAATAAGGAGAATGAATAAAGTATTTCTTTGATAAATGAAAAGAAACAGGAAGATTTCGAAACGACACTTGTAGGAAAAAATATAACCACAAGTAGCTTTTATATATGATAGTAAATAAATTGAATGCCAACTTTGAATGATTACTCTTCCTTCATGGAAGTTTTGTTTACATGTCAATAGTTACTTTTTTGAATTTCTCCATGAATCTTATAAAACTTTTCAAACTCTACATAGCTACAAGTTCAATCAAAATAATAAGCTTCAAAGGTAATGGGACAAAGTTGGAAGCTTCAATGAAGCAACCCTGGATACTAATATATTCATGTGAATCCTGCTTATAGTAGTTTTTTTGTCTAAATTATAGATTAAAGCACCACTATGAAAGAAAAGGAGATAGGTCCATGACTATGAAGCACAAATGCAGACACAAAAACCGGACAAGACAGGGAAACTGACACGCCAAAACCGATAATTTGAGCAAATCACATGATTCAATGGAAGCACGTGTTGTGTTAGATAACGACGTGTGTCCGACACCAGGACACACCTAATCCGAGGAGTGTCCGTGCTTCATAAGTCCATGATCTATGGTAAAAGAATATTGTGCTTCAAAATCCAGGTAGGAAAATTGCAAGAAAAATATAATTATATGGCAATAATAACATCAAGACTATAGTTTGAATTTATATTGTAACAAGTAACATTATAATCATACAGACATACATTACCAAAATAAAACTTATTCACAATGTCCTCCACCTTATAGAGAATATGGTCTTTTCTGGATAAACAACTTAATTTACAATTTATAGCATAAGCATTTATCATGATAAGCTCTTATATACAAACTATTTCCATAATGAAATATAAAATAAAGTTAAATCATTTTCGTATAAGCTATAAGCTGTTTTCATAAGCAATCTTAGAAGAGCTTATGAAAATAAGCTGAAAACAACTTATGAACATAACATAAGCTGTTTTCATAAGTTCTCTCAAACAATATCACAAGTGTTTATGCTGGTAGATAAGCTTAAATAAGTCAATCCTAACAGGCCCTATGTCAAATCAATAGCACAAAACAAATAGTTGCCACATTCAAAAGCTGCATACAATAAAAGGGTAGTGATTTGCTCACTTCTCTTAAAAAGAAACACAGTAAATTGACAAATCATATGAATTACCCAAATCTATGACAAAGAAAAAATCAGGAAAAAGAAACCTCCAGGTAATATACAACCACGAAATTGGAAAATCCAAATAACAAAAACCTAATTTCCACTAAACAACACTACAAAGTGAAAATCACTTAACAAGGATCGAAAGAATGAGAAATATTGGGTACAGTAATTAAATACTAAACCCTAAAAAAATTTCAAAAAAATCACAGATCTTAATATATGTTTGGGTTTTTGCCCTAAGTTATCAATCGCATCGATTCGCGGTCGAGGAAAAGTAAAATTACAGAGATAGAGGTAAACCTGGATGGATTTCTCACTGTTTCCGGCGGTTGAGGGGAAACTCCGGTTGCGATTTCCGGCTAGCTTTTTCTGTCTACGGAGAACCTGAGTTCTGTGCGACTCCAACTGAGTTATGTGAGTTTTGATGTGTTGGCTTTTATTTTTAACCCATGGCTTTTATAATTATTGAGAAAACTGTCATTTTAGTCCTCGACTCTAGACCTGACTGTCACATAAGTCCTGAGTTAGGATTAAATACAAAAGAAGACTCATTTTCGTTATCGCTTTAGTCTCTAACGTTAAATAATTATGTTAAGTGCGTCACAACGACTAAAGTGAAAATAGAAAATGGTTATTTTAATCCCTGAACCAAAAATCAATATCCTCACTTGAATCTCAAATTCCTAAATCTCTAGTCGCAAATCCCTAAATGTCATCCCTAAATCCCTTAAATTGAAAATCTCAAGTCCCTAATTTATTATCTTATTTGACAATATTAATATAACATTTTTTTTCTTCAAAATATAGCGTTCTTTTATTTAAAATTAAAAAATATAGATTAATAATACCAGTATTGTTTTTTTTGTTACACAATTGGTTGTTTCATACTGTGGACAAACTTTTATCGTTAAGCATAAAAAAAATACATAAAACTTTCAATACAATTTATAGAACATATAATATTCAATATATCTGAAGAAAAAAAGTCTACGATGTTTAGAAAAAAGTGACATTTTTTTTGCAAGAGAAAAAAGTCAAATATTAGTGTACATTTTTTTTTAGGGATTTGAGATATAGGGATTTAAGGATTTAGGGATTTGAGATTCAAGTTGGGGATATTGATTTTTGATTTAAGGACTAAAATGACAATTTTCTACTTTCACTTTAGTCCCTATGACACACTTAACAAAATTGTTTAACGTCAGAGACTAAAGTGATAACGGAAATGCAGAGTCAGAGACTTCTTTGTATTGAATCCTGAGTCAGGGACCTATGTGACAGTGAGGTGCAGAGTCAGGGACTAAAGTGACAATTTGCTCTATAATTATTTGTTGAAATAATTGTTTTATATGTTTTAAATCCTTATAAATTCACTACCAAATAAAAAATCCTTATAAATTTCAAATTAAAGTATAAAGGACTTTAATCATTAAAGTTTGGTCGCGAAAATTATAAAATTTGATAAAAAAAATTATTCATTTATAAGTCGAACACTATGCACCAAACCAAGTCGCCCTCCAATCTGTCCCGTTTTGGATCCAAGTCCACGACCTCCTTACAGGATACATGTCTGAGAAAGTAGGGAAAGACATTGCAAACTTTATTGGTGAATTCTTTGAGTATGATGCCAAGAACAACTCAAACTATCTCCGCTCATATATGAAAATTCGAGTCCTGCTGGATGTTGGAAAACCATTGAAGCGCATGAAAAAAAATCAAGCTGCCGGGAGGGGAAACTAGGGTCCTCAAATTCAAATATGAGCGCCTAGGTAACTTCTGTTACTTTTGTGGCTTGCTGGGTCACATAGAAGACTATTGCGAGAAGCTGTATTCGATTGATTCAGATGATGGAATCAGATTAAGGGGGTCGGGTTTGCGTGTTGACAAGCAATGCTCCACTGGCAGCGGCGTTCACAAGCTAAGGGACGGTGGAGCTTCTGTTTCAGTTCCATTCTCAGTCACAAATCCAAACGGTAATGGCAATTCTGTAACTGTCCAATCAAAGGCAGCAGACACAAAGTTGCTTGCAAATCTGTTACGTAACCCACTTTTAATGCGTCAATTAACAAACATAAATGTGTCAGGTACAAATCAAATTAATGAGGACACAACATTGGAGGAAAATATTGAGGCTATCATTGGCAACAATCTGAAACAGTCAAGAGAGTTAAATGACACCGTTGAGCATCTAACTGAGGTGAGTCAGCCATATCAGGCAACTGCTGATGTCAACAATCCGAAATCCACCCATGACAGCAACAACAACATCTCTCAGCTCCTCCATGACAGCAACAGCAACACCTCTGCCCCTATGGAGATCAATCAAATATCCAAGCATTTTTTATCGGTGGCGCTTGGCTCCCAGGCCCGCCAGGAGCAATGAGTATCATCTCTTGGAACTGTCGAGGCCTAGGAAATGTTAAGGCAGTTCCCACCATAAAATCTCTGATTTATGTTACACAGTTGGTTTTGATAATCACTTTTCTGTTGATCGAATTGGACGAAGCGGTGGGTTAGCAATTTTATGGCGAAATTCAGCAAACTGTTCACTGTTAAACTATTCGCATAACTTTATCAATATGGCTATCCAAGACCCTATCAAAGGTAATTGGAGACTCACCGCCTTTTACGACTATTCTGACTCTGGAAGACGCCGAGAATCCTGGGACCTTCTTACCCTTATTCTCTTGTGGGGGATGAGGAAGCAATTATGGCAGTTTTGCATTTACAGCACAACGCAATAGAAGCTTGCCAAAAGTTCTTAGCTCCCGATGTTGGTTCTGACAGCGATGATGATGTTATTGAAGATGAAGATGAAGATGAAGATGAAGATGAGTTTGGAGAAAATTGTGATG
>Ga0315915_1007580_pt1 | contig 12928 bp, 4 predicted proteins | sample MpolbnodulesMG_FD_207738 | JGI IMG/M metagenome (GOLD analysis project Ga0315915, IMG submission 207738) | Medicago polymorpha root nodule microbial communities from Los Angeles, California, United States - branched nodules | ecosystem: Host-associated > Plants > Roots > Nodule | place: USA... | reverse complement strand
CTGTCCATCATCTTTCTTCCTCCTCTCTCTCTCAGATTCACTTCTCTTTTTCCACGACTCTCCATTGCCGCCGCCACCACCACCGTCCTCTCCTTCTGATCTCATAACCACCATTGTTGAACTCCGACCTCAACCCAAGGTCTCCTCATCGCCTCAAACTCACCACACGCCCCTCCATCCGCCACCACCACCACCACCTCCGTCAAACGCCGTCACAGATCTAAAAGTCAGAGATAAGATAGAGTGCTCACGACAACGAGATCAAAACAGTGAGAGTCATAGATATGGGTGGGGAGGACGAGAGAGAACAAGGATGGGAGAGAGATGGCAACTGTGAGGGTGAAGGTTAAGCTGTTTGGTCACCGTCGCCGGTGGAAAAGAAGATACGAAGAGAAAGAGGCAAGGCAGAGGAGAGAGGAAGAGAGGAATTTGTTCTGTTTTATTGGATGAGTTTCATTGTTTTTCCACATGTCACATCTGTGTGTGGAGATCAATGGGTGTTTGCCACAGTCCTTGTATAAGGGTTGTTTCTTTTTTGCAATTTTTTTTATAACTATGTTATTTTATAAGTACGAAGTATTTATCGTTGTTTAATACCCTCATTGTTAAAGGAATTGTTGGAAAATCAAAACTTATTCTACCACTAAAGAGAGTAAAATGAAATATGTCGTATATGAGTGACGTGATAGAAAGGGAGACAGAGGGAAAATAGGGTGTTGAATGCATGTATGAAAAGTAAGGTGTGTAAATATAATCGCCCTCAATTTAAGAGGTATGTGATTTGAACAACCGTTTGTATGACAACTTATGTGACAACCATAGATTTACAAAGAAAAATATGTATTGACACGAAAATCATAGCAATAAAGAGATAAAGTAAAAACATAATGTGAGTATGAGAGAGAAAATTGTTACAAATATCATTTCTACAATTTTATTGTCACATTTTCATTGTTTGTGGTTCTTAAGAATACAATTAGTTTGGTTGATTTGAATGGTAAAATTAGTATTATTTATTAAAATATTCTTATTAATTTTAGTTAGTGGAGTAATTAAGTGGAATAAAATTCAATAAATAGGGGCATACGGGTGGAAAGAATGTTGCAGATATTTTAGAGTAACAATTATTTCGAGGCAGAGAAAAAGTGTAAATGTGACATTTATTATGAGCCGGAGTAAATAGTTATAAATCTATATTGGAGAATATGTTAAAGTACACAAACTAAGTTTATCTCTTTCTGCAAGAGGGTTAAAACCACCATTAAGGGGATATAATCGCACAATTTGAAAATCAAGAGGGTTAAAATTGTAATTAAACCTAAAAACAGTATGAACATTTATCACTTTCTTCTCAATTGAACATTTCTTCCTTCATGTCTCTCCATGCATAACTTGCGTAACACTCCAGTGAATTAGGTTAGGATTACCTACACATTCTCTCTGCATTATTACATTGATAGATATGATACATGGCTCATCTTCTAGGAAGGAATCATCAACAATCAACTTACCTACATTTTAGATCATGCATTGAAATATGTACTTATGAAAACAACTTATAAATTATACAAAAACAATTAAACTATTTTTCTTTTGTTATAAAAATGACTTAAACGCTTATCATGATAAGTGTTTATGTTATAGGCTTCAAATAAGTTGTTTATCCAAACAGGACCTATACACATGCTATGCAGATTAAATGTATTTAAATGACTGATTTATTGTAATACACTACTAGAAACTCTCGATATTCCTGCGGAAGTTCCTGCGGATTATACTTAAATTTCCGCAGGAAACCTGTTTCCTGCGGATTTTGCAAAGGATTGAGGTTTCCAGGTAATACCTTCGTGGGTAATTGTTTCCTGAGGATTATGGGAACCGCAGGAAATTGGACAAAAATCCGCAGGAAATTTTTTGTCAGAGAAGAACGAGTTATGCTGCCCGTGAAACGATTTCTGCCAAAAAAACGACAGGTACTTCCGCAGCAAATGCAGCAAGAAAATCGATAAAAAATTTAATTTTCGTAGGGAAATCCGCAGGAATTGAGTTTCAAGATACCGGCGGGAAATAGGCACAATTAATATAATTTTCTTTCTATACTCAAGGGAAAATCACTTTTACTTATTTGTTTGATAATAAAAGTTCATCTTTTTTAAGTATAAAATATAATGCATAAATTAGAATCAATATTAAACATCAAAATATTCACATGAGTATTTTTTGAGTACTATCATTCAAGAAACACATCCTAAACAAAGTATCTTAAGTACTACAAGAGTATAAACAAAAGTATTGATGTCGTCTTTGTCAATCTGTTGTCATATAAGTTCCCATCCCAAGTCTCTGGCCAGTCTCCTTTGCTATAGCAAGTTGATCACCTTAAATACAGAACAAATACAAAGATGGATTATCATATACATTATGACAACTCAATGCAGAAATGTTGAGGTGTGCATATGTGTTGTTAAAAAGAGGTTTTAAAGTACTATTACAAGGCGGAGTTTGAACAAAATATTGTGTAATGGAGGCTATATCAGTGCTAAAGCACCATTGCCTAGCAGAATTTGAAAACCTATTTTCTGCGACTCACAATTGAATTGACAACGCTGGTGTGCATTGGCATTTGGTTGAGGGGATTTACTGACTATTTTGTGGCAGTATTATACCTATAACATAACATTTAATCACTAATGCATAGGAGCATATCTTGCAGAAATCAAAAAGGAAAATAGAAAAAAGGGCAATCAAGTGCTCTAACTCCTGTTATAGCAGTCCAGGGATGGTCAGACCCTTTTTGGAAGTGTCTGTTGTAGATGTTGTCAAATTCCTCCCGATTAGGCCATGGTGGATTCTGTGCTAGCCGCTATAGGTCGCAACACCTAATATATCCACCATGTTTCTTCCATAGACCGCAACACCATGTTTATACTGCAGATTTTTGGCTTGATACATAGTGTTCCTTCTGCCATTAATAATATTGATTGTACACAATCTTATCTTATATTTTTTACACGTTTGCAAGAGGCTGATTCAAGGACTTGAGCATGTGATTTCTCTTCTCAAATAGGAAAATAGGGTACGAAAAAACAATTTGATAAATACATAGTTGACAGATCCTTTGAAAACCTGACGACAATTGGACACAATGTCCTCAATTGTATCCATATGAAAGCATATAATTTCATTTCAATAACACAAAATCAATAAAGTTCAATCACACATCCTCATTAATATTATGTTCTATAAAATATTAAGATCACTAAACACAAATTGAATCAAACTTCTAGGAAAATATTCACGACGGAAGTGGCATCGTGCAAGACGGAAGTAATAGTTCATTCACCTCTTTCCTAAGAAAGCATGCCATTGTAAAACAGGGTCAAATTTCATTGACACAAATTATCAAACACCTTACATGCAACACAATAATACATTGCAAGAGAAAAAGGAATAAGAGTAAGAGAGACTCACCGAGCTAGAGATGAGATTAGAGAAATACAACGAAGGAAATGATGCTGTCTTTTGGTCGCTAAAGCTGTAATCGGAAGATCGGTGTCGCTGCATTGTTGATGCTCCGACAGTGGTTTGGCGGATCGACTTGGCAATAATATGGAGGACGGTGAGGTTCCAATTTAAATAATACATACATAAATAAATAAATAATAAAACATCAACTTCTCCAAATTTATTTTATCTATTTTATATCAATAAATATTTTCTTTTTTTATCTAAATAATAAATTAGGATTAAATTTTATAGCATGATTTAGATTTTACCACCCAATTAGGTATTTATAAATAAGGAATAAATTTTTAAGAGAAAAAAAAGTTTATAGAAATTGGATATCTCAATTGATTTGAGTTAGAACGTGTTGAAGAAGTTGTTTCAAACTCAAACAATATTAATGTTCTAATGTAATATTATTTCACAAAATATTTTAACATTGAATATGAACTAAAAATATTAATTACAATCGACAGTAATAATTTGCTATTTTATTTGGACTTAAATTCAAAATTATAAGATCCCTTTTCAATATCTAAAATTAAGAAAATCAAAATATTATAAATTTCAACAAAATAAATAAAAAATCCGCAGGAAAGGTCATATGAAAAACCACAGGAAAATCCGCCGCAATACCTGCGGAATTTCCTAAGGAAACGTAGAAATATTATTGGATAGTAATTCGGCAGGAAAATCCTCAGCAAAATTATAATTAACTGGGGATGTTCCTGCAGCTTAAAAATCCGCAGGAAAGTTCGTCTGACTATGGTAAACCCCAACAAAATCCTCAGGTATTTCTGCGGAATATTTTTCGCATAAAAATCCGACGTAAAAAAGAGAGTTTCTAGTAGTGCTGGGATATAATAGACTTATATTCAAGTAGATGATCCAGTTTTATATTGATTTTAAATAGTTTATTGATATTGATCATCCCTATTTCTTTGTTACAGATTTTAAATCTTAAAATAGTAGTTGTTTCATATGAGTTATGACAGGTTGTTCTGTTGTGACTTGCTATGTAGCACTGACACTTTTGATAGAAGTTGTGTCCAGTGTCCGACACTGATACATGGGATTGCATTGAATGATTGAATTATGTCATTATTTCAAATTATTATCAGCATTTGTGTTATAATTTGCTCTTTTTTTTGTGCTTTGATATGCTCAATCATATGCTTTTCGAACGCGTGTTGTTCAGGTTTACACAGATTTATTAGATAGAGTGGTAGACTGATGATGCTGTGGGAGTATAATATGTAATTTTTCTGAAAATATTGTTACTCTATTAGTTCAGTATACTTTCCTTTGACTTCAAAATCCTTTTGCATAAGTTATCTATCATATCGATGGTGTTGATTAACTATTTGACATCAATGTTGCTTTAGCTCGCAATCACCGTAGCCTGCTACAATATTTCATGTTTTAAATAAACTTATCAGTGACTATTGATTGATACATTTCATTAAAAAATAAAAAAATTAAAATTTATTGATGCATTGATTTTGCTGTGCCTCCTGTGAATGTGTGTATCGAGAAGTAATTTCAGTTAGTTTCAGTTTCAAAAGGAAAGGTCTATACTTTCACTTCCTGGTTCTTGTAGAAGATCAATACTTTCAAATGGTCGGATGGTCTGATCCTCCTCTTTCATGTTGTTTTTTCTATGTTTTAGTTTAATTATTTGATAGTCTTGTTTTGATCATAAAATATAATTAATATAAAGCAGAATAAGATTCATATATTCAATTGTTTTACCCTTCAACTGTTATATTCTAAAATTGGCGGGTTAAGCAATAAACTGCAACTAGAATTTGTCGCTGTCCCCCCAATTTTTCTTCATCTTCTTTTTGGATTTTCATGTTATTTATTTTGTTTTCTCTTCCTTGATTATTCTATCATCATGACTTGATTACCAAGGTTCGGCTGTGTCTTCTCCTATTACATCTGCAGAAGGTTCCTGCATGTTTGAAACTTTTGTTCATAAAAGGTGATTTGAAACTTTTGTATCAATGGTGCATTCAACTATGAAAGCAAGTGAGTGAGTATCGTTTAACGCTCATGGTTAGTGATTTCTATACTTTCAAAATTTCTAAATGTATAATAGTGCATCTACCACTAATGCGGCCGTGTCAGATGTTGCGCCAATATCCATGTACCAATGATTGTCAAGAGTGTGTGAAGTGATATGATGTGCATAGCTGCCTCAATGTCCGTCGGTGTCTGGGATGAGGTAGAAGCTACATATACCTAAGGACATTGTCCTAGGATGCTTGGCAGCTTCGGAGGCATATCCCATGGTGATGGTGTGCAACCCCATGGTTGCCAGGTTGTGTACTGTTGTTGATGCTGCCAAGACGGAGCGGACCATTGTGACAAGGCGCTGGGAGCTCCAGACTGAGGTGCACTATGGTTGCCACGTCCCCCTCTGCGGTCCTAGTTGCCACGGGAGGAAGAACGGTTGCCACGGCGGTGGTTGCCACGCTGAGAGGTGTCTTTAGAAGGTCTTGGTTGAGTGGTGTGCATGGTAGCATGAGAGCATGTGTGTCACGGTGATTTTTGGATTTCAAGCTATTGGTTAGCGTTAAATCGCAAATTTAGGACTCACCACATATATTCTTTTATTTTTCCAAGGGAAAGGGGAGAAGTTTGAAAAAACCCTATTTTTTTAGAGATCAAATGTGATGGTTATGATTAATTTTAAAGTTTGAAAAAAGGTTAAGAGGGTAAGAGGCCAAGATGACATAGAAGAATTAAATGTGATGCGATTGTTTTTTTGAATATGTTTTTAAGAGGATAAGAGGCCGAAATGGCATAGAAGATTAAAATGCGATTTAATTGAATTTTAATTGAAGAAAACCAAGTCTAAATATGGTTAAAAATTGATTGAAATTAGATTTGGAAAAAGAAAGGAGACACTTGGGTTAAACTTCAAGGTTTGTTAATAAAAGATAGTTTTGTGATTTTTACTATTTGAATGTTTTTGAAGTTTTTGATTATTCTAACTAAAGTGAGCTAAATAAAGTCTAAAAGTCTAGGCCTAACGGAATAAAATAAAGCGTGAGGGATTTCATAAGGATGTTGGATCCAAAATAAAAGTCCCTTTTCCTTGGAATTAATCTAAAGTTACTAGTTGTTTGATTTTAATTTTTGGTCCTTGATTTAATTTTGTTCTTGATTTAGGTCTTGACATAAAGCGGAATAAATAAATATGTGTCAGTGCAAGATTCTCATTTATATTTTTACATTGTTCCTAAGTACATTCTAATGCCTCAATAATATAAATGACAAGAAAATAAAATGCATATGGTAATAAAGTGAATAAACATGCAAAAAAATAAAGAAACAAAAAAAAAATGCATGAGATGACTATAATCCTAATAAGCATAAAATAAAGGTTTAATTGCAATTTTAGCCCCCTAACTTTCTCAAAGTTGCGATTTTGGCCCCCTAAGAAAAAAAACTACAAAACCGCCCCCTAAGTTTTGCACATGTGGCAGTTTTGGCCTCCAAGGCTGATATTGACTCGGTCTACGCTGACGTAGCACCCTAAGTGAGGTGCCACGTATTATTTTTTTGGCCTTGGGGGTCAAAACTGCTACAGTTGCAAAACTTAGGGGGTTGTTTTGTAGTTTTTTTCTTCTTAGGGGGCCAAAACCGCAACTTTGGAAAAGTTAGGGGGCTTAAACTGCAATTAAACCTAAAATAAAATGCAATAAAATGAGCTAAACTAATGCAAATAAATAAACTAAAAAACTAAACAAATAAAATAAAAATAGAAAAGTGCAATAAAAATAAACGAAAGAAACTAGTAGTGTTGCACACATGTATGTGTGCTTAAAAAATAAAAAAGCAGTAGAAATAAATAAATAAAAACAAGTAACATAAAAAGTAAAAAAAAGAAAATAAACAAAAGAATATTTTTAATAAAAAAGGGGTGCAGTAGCCAAAACAGTGGGGTGTGGGTAGTGAATTTGTAGAGAAACAAAAAGAAAACAAATGAGCTTAGTAAAAAATTGGGCTCAACAGAGATGAATCTGGGGTGTTGATTAGGATCAAACGGCCTCAGATCTGAGGGTGCGCAGGACATACAGTGGTAAGGCGTGCACTAGAGTAAAAGGGGAAACAATAGTGGCCGTCAGATTCAAGATCTGAAGGCACATGGATCAACCAAGGACTGGCGCGCACACGAATAGAAGGGAGAGGGGTATATAAACGAGAAATCAGACTATTCTCTCATTTTTAAAACCACTTTCTCTTTCTAAAAACAAAAAATCTCTCCTTCTACTCTCTATATGCGCCGGTCATCCCCTTCTTCTCCAATCGTGTGTGAAAATCTGGCACGGTGGTGGCCGGCCCAAGAGGGCGGCGCCACTGCGCCGGAAAACAAACTCAACCCTTTTAATAAAAAAAAACAACACTTTTAAAATTCTATTTTTCCCCTCTCTTCGATTTTCAACTTGAAATCTCAAAAAAAACTTTCAAGCTTTCTAGATCTATACAGAAAAGAAACAAAATCTACCTTCTTCTACCTATTTCTTTCGGCTCAGATTGGTTGATTTTGAAAGATGCATGGGTTATTTTGTTGTGAGAGGCAAATTCGAAAATGATTTGGGCTTGTGATGTTGGTTTCGAATTGAGACTGTTTTTTGAATGATAAATGTTGTTCTTTTGGGTTTACATTTTCATGGTATTTGTTGTTGAGAATTTTGTTTTCTGGAGAAAAAAAAAATGGTGTTTGATGCAGGTTGGACTTTGGGTGTTGAAAGTTGCCGATTTGAGAATTAGGGTTTGATGCCTTGAAATGTGCGTAAGCCTCCCAATCATTGATATGTTGCTTGCTTAAATAGTGAGAAATTAGGGTTAGAGCTGATACTTGGATTGGATAAAAATGCCCTCAAAGGATCCTATTCAATCTGGACAGATCATGGTCTTAGACCCTTGGACAAGAAATGGACTTTAAAAAACAAAATAAAAACATTAAAATAAATAAAAACGAAAATAAAAAAAGAAATAAGAAATAAAAACAAGATTTAAATAAAATAACAAATAAACACTAACAAATAAATAAAATGATAAAAATAGTAATAAAAACTTAAAACTGTCACTCTCGTAACAAAAATGAGGTATTTTAAAATACCTCTCTGCCGAAATTTCGTTTGAAGCGACGAAAAATTCCGGCTTTAAAAAACGAGTAAAAATGAATCAAAAATGGGTCGAAAAATGAGGTATGACAATGTGCCAGCCATTTTAGCCAACCAACTTCTTCCAAAGTGAGCATGGAACAAGCCTGATAGAATGGAGGAAGAGGGTTGCTCTGGCGAATCAAAGTGGCAACACTGCAGTAAGCTTCTAGGAGACCAGATATCAGCTGAAGGAACAAACGATGATTGTTGACAAGAACCGACATTTCTTAACTGGTCAGAAAGCATCTTAAGACACTGACAGTAAGTAGAGACATCAGGAAAATCTTCCATGCGAGTGTTAGAGAATTCTTGCTCAAGAGTGACAACCCGAGCATTCTAGTTGTCTTGAAAAATCTTTGCCAATCGATTCCAAGCTTCCATAACAGTAGAGTATGGTTCTAGGATGGTGGTTAGCAGATCAGTGGAGATTGTGGAGTATATCCGCTGAAGGATAGTGGAGTCAAGGGTGTTCCACTGGTCATAATCGGAACTGGAGGTATCCGTCGGTGTGGTCTTATGCTTAGAGGGGACACTGTGATGCAGAACCCTGTGAGAACGGGTATGAATGTGGAAGAGCTCGGCCTAAGTGTCATATTGGTCTTTCTCCGTCTCAAGAACAATAGAAATATGGTTCTTAATGTTTGAAACAGCGAGGGAAGGATGAAACTCGGGTTTGGAAGCTGCCGATGAGGAGGTGGTTTGTGTCATCTTGCTAGAATTACGACTGGAAGACATCTCGTGACGGAGGAAAGTGCACAAACATAGGAGATGGTAAGTGGCTGATCAGATAACTACACGAAGGGGAGGTCACATGCAAAGAAGTCAGTTCTCGGATGTTAGGCGGGGAATCATGTTTAAAGGACGCGGCGACGTTGGAACGACGCAAAGAGGAGGGCATGTCACTGGCGTTTGTGCAGAAAACACAGCGACTGTGGCGGCAGATGCTATACGTGGGTGAGAATTTGAGAGAGAGAGAGAGAGATAGAGAGAGAGAGAGAGAGAGAGAGAGAGAGAGAGAGAGAGAGAGATTTAGGGATCGATTAAGGTGATACCATGTAAGATAATGTAATGCTTACCTTTTCATTATGTGAATAGAATATATATGTATATAGGTCAACTATCTAATTATAATACAACATTATTACAGAAAAATCATTATACTTTATTAGGACAAATATTCTATTCTATCATCACCAAGTTCATAAATGCGAGATGATGATTCATGAAGAAAGTAGTGGCTCTCCTCTACACTAAGGTCTCCAAGACTGCTTATCCATTAACCTCATTCCCTCCAATTCCATAGCCACTTCTTTCATGCTTGGTCTTTCCTCCCCTCTAAGTCTTAAGCAGTTCGCCGCAAGAACAGCTACGTCCTTGATCTCTTGTTTGTTTTCTTCATTCCACATACTATCTTGAATAACTTCAAAGACATTATCCTCTTTCAAGCAAGATAAAAAGTGCATGGAAAGACTTCTTCTCTCTTCCGGCCTACCAAAACAAAAAGGTTTCTTCCCTGTTAGCAGCTCCACAAGAACTACTCCAAAGCTATAGACATCACTTTTTTCAGTCAATTGGCTTGTTAGCATATACTCTGGATCTAAGTAGCCAATAGTTCCTTGCACCATTGTGGCTACTTGAGTTTGATCAAGTGGAACCAATCTTGAAGCTCCAAAATCTGATACTTTGGCGGTGTTGGTTCCATCTAAGAGAATGTTAGCACTCTTGACATCTCTATGGATAATGGGTATTGAGGCAGCTGAATGCAGATATGACAGAGCTCCAGCTACCTCTGCAGCTATCCTAAGACGAGTTTTCCAAGTTAGATCGTTCGTCTTACATTGTGTACGTATAAATTCAGAAAGAGTACCATTGCTAACAAACTCATAAACCAACAAAGGAACTTCTGTTTCAAGACAACACCCTAAGAGTTTGACCACATTCCTGTGATTTATTTGAGAGACAACATCCACCTCATTAATGAATTGTTCAATTTGGCTTTCATCTATTGTTTTGGATTTTTTGATAGCAACAATTCTATTATCATTTAGTTCCCCTTTGAAAACTGTACCAAAACCTCCTCTACCTATGATCAAGCTCTCATCAAAGTTGTTAGTGGCTTTCCTTAGTTCATTTTCTTTGAAAATGTGAGCTATTTGAGACGAGTCTCTTCTTTGAAGAAGTTTTTGTTCCAAAATAGAACCTCCATTCTGCCTAAAGAACTTCACTTTCAATTTGGTAAATTTCATTTTTTGGTATATTATGAAGAAAACTATCCAAACAAATAGTACAGCAGCTCCTGTATTCAAAATATATTGAACCCAATTTTTGGATTGTTCCCCAGACTAATATCAGTAGCATAGATATACTTAACAAACACTCATAAGATTTGATCCCTGTAAATATATCAACTTTTCATTTTATACCCTCTAAAAAATTTCTTCAACTTTTAGTCCCTATAAAAATTTCAATCACCACTTTTGGTCCCTATTTTTAAGTCAATTAATATGTAGCTTTTTTATTTTTTAACAAAATTGTGTAGATTATTGTAAAAATCCCTCCAAAAAAAATCAAAATTTTTCAACAAAATATGAATTAACTATGAATTTTTAACCGCAAAAAATATAAAGAATCATATTTAATTCGTTTCATTAAAAAATTCTAATTTTTTTAAAGAGATTCTTATAATATTATAAACTTTTATGCAAGATTTTATTCAAAAATATGAACTCTACATATGAGTTTACTTTAAGAGAAGGATCAAAAGTGAAGAAAAAAAACTTTTGGATTAAAAATTGAAGAAATTTTTAGAGTGGCTAAAATGAAAAGTTGATATATTTTATAAGGACAAAAAATATATTTTTAAAAAAAAAGCTCAGTTGCTTACCAAGGACAATAGATAGAACATGATAGCCAGCTTGTCGTAGTTGGCACCCTCCTTCCTTTGTTCCATCTCCGAAATATCTCTTTGGACACACACATTTGTAACTCCCATCAGTGTTCTTGCATTTTGCTATGGCATGACATTCATTATGTTTTGTTGGCGTACATTCATTGATGTCTGTATCCCGAAACATATGATTATGATAAGTAACCATATTTTAAAGCAATAATATTACTAATTAGTAAATAGAATGAAATTCTGGCACTCGATGTCCTACCTGATTTTCTGGACAACATGTTCGACAAGAGTGATGTTCTAGACAACATAGCATTATAAACAATAAACCTAATTAAAATAAAGTGCGATAAAGAAATTACACAAGAGGTTTGGTAACCCAGTTTGATACACAGGCATCCATGTCAAGAATTTTTTTTTACTCTCAATAGTATTAGTTTAAACCTTGTTCACTGTCTTTTCACCTAACGCTACACGTGAATTTCTATGTAAGCTCCCCTCTCACTTTTTCTCAAATACAAACTCAGTATTAACTCAATCACAATTACAATATCAAATAGGAGAGCAACTCCAATAAACAAACCAACACTTGCAAGATGCACTAGAGTGGTATACAAATGACAACTTACAACTCAACTAAACAAACCAACTCTATGCATCAAGAGGACACATAGAGAGGTGTATAATTAACAAAGCACAAGACACGAAACTCTAAAGACTCTTTCTTCAAAATGACGGCTTCAATAATATTCATAAGGGTTTGAGTATTCCTTATATAGTCGGAGAATGCATGGACTTTTTTTTCAATCAGGCTAGACAAATCGGTTGACCAGAACGTATATTCAGTCGCAATATTCTAGGATCAAAATATATTATTACCAAATATGTTTATGACATTTACTTCAAAAACACGGCATAAAAAACTTACATGAACAAGCTTCTAGAAACACACGCTTCTTGGAGCACAAGCCACATGAATAAAATCTTCAATAAAATATTCTAAGAACTCACGCGAAATCCAATCTTCCAAGAATGCGAAACAAAACACTTCACCTTAAGCTAAAATGTTGTACTTACATGTCTAGGACATTTGGTACAACATCTTGTTAGAACTACTTGTTTTGACAAAATGAAGCCAGCACATAATCAAAATCGAATATAAAATTTTAACTTTTTCGCTTTCACTCACTATAGTCTTTTGATTTAGATATTTTTCGTTGTAAATAGTTATCAAATTATTTTTATAAGAAATGTTGATTAAATTTCAAATATATTAAAGGCAAAATTTCATTTATACCCTTGTAGACTTGTAGTAATAAATAATATCATTACTTTATAAAAAAAAGGG
>Ga0315915_1007579_pt1 | contig 12928 bp, 6 predicted proteins | sample MpolbnodulesMG_FD_207738 | JGI IMG/M metagenome (GOLD analysis project Ga0315915, IMG submission 207738) | Medicago polymorpha root nodule microbial communities from Los Angeles, California, United States - branched nodules | ecosystem: Host-associated > Plants > Roots > Nodule | place: USA... | reverse complement strand
CGATGAACTAATACTTGAAAATAATTCAAAACTCTAATGACAAAAAAAATAATAATATTGTCATTTAAGAAAAGTACAAGTATATAGCCAAATAAGATCTTATGTTTTTACATCCTCTAGGAAAATGGATGATAAGCTGACAATTCACCGTCAGCATATATATAGAAGTTCATTAAAAATATTTCTAAACTGACTTAGTTATAATCAATTCATTGAATCAATTAAAAGCATTTAGCGGAAAAGCTTCAAAGGGAGTTATTGAGCTGAAGTCAACTAAAGGCCAAAAGAAGACTAGTGTAGTTTCTAAATAGAAGTAGTTCAAAGATTTTTCCCATGGTACATGTTTTAAAATGTGAAAAGTGGCACTACACTGTTCCTTTTTAGAACTCTGGATCATGTAGATACAAACTTTGCTGGATTAATTATTGATAAGTAACTTGACAAAACGTGCCTAAAACAATTAAGTGTTGCTAAGGCAAGTGGAAGGTATATGCTAGCTGTATTTCTTAGAGAGTGAATTTTTATTGGTTTTCATGGTCTGATTAATCTATGAGAAAATAGAAGTAATCGTCCAAGTGTGAATTTAAATAAAGGAGATCTTAGAATACCGACAAATGAAATCTCCAAAATGATAACATGATACTTACTGATACTACAATCTACGGATTTGTCTCATCTAAAAATCCATGCTATTGTTTCCCTTGGATTGGGTTCTAATCCCATTAACATTTCTCTTTTAAAATAGTTGAGATTATGGGTTGCAATGTCAGTGGGCAATTACGCATGTTTTCCACTTTCAATGATGCAGTCGTACTTTTTTATGTGAAAAATATATCAATTCATATGGCTTTAAGATCAAAACAAAATCACAAGTGGTGCAGTTGTACTTAATAATAATAAATTATAGTAAGCTGCTTTCAAGTCTGTCATATATCGTCTAAGTTTTCCAACTAACATTTTATCTAAGTTTAATTTTGTTACATTGAAGTTACAAAAATTACTTTATCATTCGACAATATGCATTTTGTTGTCAAATTATATAAAGAATGCATGTAAGCACACAAAACATTTTACACTTTGAACGTAAACAAATTAAACTTTATCCTCGAGATCTTCTATTATGTAGTTCAAATTAAAATTTTATATCAATCATATTCTAAAATATAGCTGCCAGCTCACATGCAAGCATTCAACAAAAGAAAAAAATCACATGCAAGCATTCAATTTCTGCTGCTAAAAACACTTGTAAACAGTGAAAATTGAGAAATATGCCCTCGTTATTTGTGGTAAATCACAAGCAAAGACTTAAACTTTAAGCTACTGCATACATTATGCAACACATGGGATCTTAATAAGTTCAGGAAGACTTCAGTTAATCAAATGGTGGCACATGGCTTAATAATCGGTGGCTTAACTATAATATGTATTTTGTATGTTGTGCTCATCAATTTATCTGCAAACACATGTATCGGATATGTATAATTATCAGCAAACACATTATTTAGAGGTTACAAGACTCATGAGTCATGATAACTGTATACAAATGAAATATAATATATATGTTGGCATTTAACATGCAATATAGATTCCATTCAAACAAGGTACAATTGTAAAGAAGTCAAAGAGCTATCTTCGGATCCTAATTAAGTCTTGGCACCATACGTAATCAGCTGGGAAAAATCCAAAGTATTTCTACTTGGGAGTTACAGTAGTCAGATTACTAAGAATATCACGTGTTCCCTCTCCATATTAAAATAGTCGTCATCATTATAATATGTCTGAGTAATTGCAATTTATGAGTCAACAAAAGTAAGACTAAGTATATTCAACAGCAGTTGTGTTTGATTTTGTAACAACTTTTTTTGTTGTGTTAGTTTTAGTCTATAAGAGACTTCTGTATTTTCCAACGGTTTTTTCTGGCCAAGGTTGGTTACACTGGTGATTTTTTACTTCTATATATCAAGTGCTCTATGCTACAAACCTGTCTCTCTTCAATCTAACAAAGACCTAAGCAAGGAAGTTACAACACAACTTCTCTACAAAGACCTAAGCAAGACTTGCACAAACAAAACCAATAAGCTCCGAACTGTACTTTTGAATTGATAAAGTAAGCAGCACATTCAAGCTCTGTTTTAAAAAGGTAAATATACGAGTTAATTTTAGCAAGTTTGAGCTTGAAGTCTCGCATTGGATGAAAGAGTGAGTACTGAGCATTATGTAAGTGAGAGTACCCTACACCTAATGCTTTAAGGTTTTTGGTAAAAATGTGGCGTCAAATTCTCTTTATGTGATTGCTATTAGGCTATTGTGATGATCCCCATCTCCCTCAAGACCAACAGAGTTAATAGGTTAAACTTGCGAAAGTTGGGTTTCTTTGGAATATGGTTTTAGTAGTTAATTAAGAGTCTAATGATATAACAAATAGATTGCTCGCAGCCACACAATGACATTATTGTGGTTCTAAACAGCCCGATCAAAATCGGACAGTTTATGACACGACTTTGTATATTTGATCTGTTTTACAAAGTTGAAATGTAAGCCATCCAATTAAGATCAGATAGTTGAGATTGCATGACAATCCCATCCAAGTCCCCTATTGCAGTGCCATTATCTGTGTTTTGATTTTTTGAATTCAAAGCGAACCTAAAAAGTATGTTCAGCTGGGTGCGGCAGAATATAGGGAAATAAAAATAAAATACAGAGGTTTCTGTAATATGATAAAAGCATGGATAGCAATTAGAATTGGAACTACAAAATAAAAAGGTATGGACTTACAAAGGAAAGACAGCTATAAGAACATTCTACAAACCCTAGTTCATATGCAGTATTAATTTTAATACACACAGTATCTGTGACATTTAATTTTGCCCTCTAATTGAAACTTCTAACGGTTCGAAACTGCTACCACTTGTTAAGAGTCCCACATCGGATAGGACATGGCCTGACAATGTGTTTATAACCGGGGGTAATCCTCACCTCACAAGCTGGTTTTGTGGGGTTGTGTTAGGCCCAACCACGATTACTAAGACCACCAAGGGTTCCTAACGGTACCAAGGGTAGTGCTTGCTTTTTGATTTTAACAAAAGCTACACTTAGAAGCTTCAACAACAAAATCACGGTGATACTATGATTTAGTTAAATTTGTCAAACATGCACTAATTAACTTATCAAAGCTTGCAGTCAACTATCTCTATCTCTCTTTACTTTATACATTTTTCTGTTTATTATGAAATACTTTGAACAAAACAGTAAGAGAATGGTGGTGGAGTAAGGGATTGCGTTGACTACGTTGTTAGTTTTTAGTGATTCACTAAAAATGGAACAAAGAAGAAGCATTACTTAAAATGGAAAAAGAAAAAAGAGAAGATATAAAAAGCATAAGAATGCATTGAATTTGAAATTTACAATTGATATATAGAATCAAGTGAGCAGTTAAATGAATGTAAACCACCTTTTTTATCTTAAATAATAACATGTATGTATACGTATACGTATACGCATGCATGTGAGGGATACACTATATATATATATATAGAATAAGAAAGCACCTTAATTGAATTAATTAATAGGAGAATCATTGAAATCAGGAAAAGTGAGACATTTGAAGACCTTGCAGTTTGAACACAGCACATATCCAACCTGAAACAATTATATATAAATAAATAAACAATATAAGTAATAAATAAATGATAGCAATCAATAACGTACGGCTTTGCAGGATGGACATCGACGGTAGATACGGTTGTTTGGGGCTTTGACATTAGTTTTTTGGCCTTCACAAAAGTCACAGACTAACCATCCTTTTCCATTGCAAGGTTCACACATGATATTTGTTGCTGATGATTCAATAATATCTGCATCCACCTTCACACACTTTATCGTGATGCTGCGAATGTGATGCTTACTATGACTATGACTGGAACTGGAAGTTGAAGGGAGGGTGAGAAGAAACGGTGTTAATGCAACAGCCATTAATCCTCTTCTCTCCAATTGAGTGAACCAGAGAGAGAGGAACGGACATGTTTGTTCTTCTTCTCTTTATCCCTTTACCAACAACTTCCACCTCACTTTTCCCTAAAATAACACTATTGCCACCCCATCGTCAAAGTCGGTTTAATTTACCAACAACTTCCACCTCACTTTTCCCTAAAATTGTGTGATTTTCTATTTTATTTTATTGATCAATGCACAACTTTAATTTGGATATGAACACCTGGATTGTGAGGTATTGTTGCTTCAAGTCTCTGAATCACGTTATGGATTTGAACTGTGTTATTTGAATATCAATTAATATGACAACTTTTTAAAAAATTAAAATTTTACAAAGAAAATGATGTATTGATACAAAAATCAAAACAATATAGAAAGAAAGTTAAAAGATAGTGTGAGAGAGAAAGTTATCACAAATGTTGTTAAAAAATGGTTGTTCAAATTTCTTTACGGAAAAGTTATGGAATTACATGGATGATAGCAATGAGTTAAGTGTGTACTGATAGAATTTGGCAAGTTTACCAAAACTATCAAAGTAGTAATAAATATCGTTCCACAAAGACTTTATTAATTTCAATTATAGCACTTGTGTTATTCGTTAGGATGAGTAAAGGTTATTTTGTTTGCCCTAGGCAGTAGATTTGAGTGCAACAAAAGTAAATAAAAGTTGGTTTGAAAGATGAATCGGAGATGAATGATTAAGCCGGTGAATCCACTATTGCCCTATATGAGTAGTTTACCTCCCTTTATTCTTAATCACTATTCAATCTTTTCGACAAATTAACTAAGTAGTTTTGATCAATCTCTTGACTCAAAACCTTTTCCTAAGTTATAACATTTTAATCTCTTAAACCGATTGAATAACCGCGGAAGCAATAGCAGAACGTTAATTCATATGTCATAATCCTCAATTTCCTATCTCTAGGTTCCTATGTTGAATTAAACAAAGTTACTATTTCAGGATTAAAAGCTAGGGTTAATAGTCGTTCAATTCCTAAGATCAATTTATGTGATTGCAAGAAGGTAGGGTTAATAGTCATGCAAAACAATCATATAAAAAGCAATGAACACAAGTAATTCTGAATAAAGATTGAATAATATTAATAATAAAGAGAGTATCAACTACTGATTCGTATATTACAATAGGTTCATCAAGGCTCAATCAAACTAAGAGTTTACCTACTCATAACTAAACAATCATAAGCATAAACAAGAGTAAACATACATAAACCCGGACCAACTATGAGTTGGTATGAGATTCAGGGCTTGTTCTTCGGTCTCCTGGTCTCTTCTATGCTCAAAATCGCAATAATAATCGGTACCCTAATCCTTGGTTGCAGCTAGCTTTTTATATAAAGAATTTTAGGATTTCAGAAAAGTCCACCATCATGCCACGTTACGATCCAATCGTGGCACGATCACTTCATTAATCCTACGCGGCAGCAGACAAAACCTAGCATCGTGGCACGTTTCACATTTCTTCGTGCCAGGAACTTTCCAGTGCTGAATCCTTTGTCCCACGTTCAAATATCGTGCCACGATCTGTCCTCAACGTGGCACGATGCTTCACTCTTAGGCAATTTTTCTACCTTTCCATCAGTTTCTTCTCTTGAGCTCTTGTTCCTGTTTTAGTATGATTTCACTATAAATTACAAGTAGTTGACTCTCTAAATACCATAATAAAGACATAAACATAACTAAAAAACTAGTGTTGATGCACAATCATCATGTACTCTATTGTAACAACAAAAAATCAAAAACATCTTCATCTTCCAATTATTATAAAACTTAATAGGAAAAATGTATTTCCAATATTTTTTTACAGCAACTTCTTTTTCTTATATCTTCTTCTATTTTTCTAAGAATGGGCATGCTCCATTTTCTTCTTTTTCAGAATTTTGACACAATATTTTATTGTTCTTTCATGTTAATTTCCATTTCACTTGTAAAAACTCTCATTCTTTCAATAGAGGAGAGTGCAATCTCTCACCATCCACAGATTAGAGATTAAAATACTTCAGAAATTTGGATGGAGTGAGTTTGAATAATGAGAAATCTACTTTATTCCCTGATGTAGCGGTGTAACGGTTCGATTTGGTTCGATTTTTTTTTTAGAAAATAAATTTGAACTAATGTTGTGTTGGTTTTTTTTTTAAGAAGCCAACAATAAAATATATCAAATCATCTTCATTGCGTAAAAGATGTGTCTAAAGAGAAAAAAAAAATACAAAGAGTCAAAATAATAAAGATGACAAAAGCAAGAACCACAATTACAAAATTGTGGTGTTTGAGTGACGGTGAAGACCACAAAAAATGAAAATAAAAAATAAAACCTAATTTATTCACCTTTCGCCACGAGCCTACCACCACAAATGAAGCTTAATACTATTCAGTAGTTGATCGTAGCCCAAGATTTTGTTGTTAAAAATCCTTAAACTGCATTCTTTTCAAAATGACTCAAAAACAGACCAATCATACAACCTAAAAGAGGAGGCCATGTTGGTTTTTGTGAAAAATTCTCACTAAATTCAAACCAAACCGATCAAAAACATGCTGGTTTGATTATGTTCATCGAGTTGACATTTTTAAACATTTAAGAACCTTATTTAAAAAGGGAAATGTTAACTTGTGGCTTTAGGACACATGTTAAGAATTTAATTAATATAAATCATGTATTGAAAATTGTGTTAATTTATTGTTCAAAATGTTTAATATTAATTTTTTTTAATAAATTCTTACCACTAATGGAATGACATTAATGCTTAACATGTGCTCTAATGGCACAAGTTAACATGACCCTTTAGAAAATCTAAAAAGTAATCTACATTTCATCAAACATTATAGATTTTTCAGAAGTAAATAGCTGCAATGAAAATACATCAACATAGTTGAAATAATAATAAATATAATAATTTCCCTTGGTTCTTATATGATTGGTTTTAAATGACGTAAAGTAAGACCTGAAACCAATGGGGCTGGGTTTGATTAGTTTGATTTGGACCCAACTTGTTTAAATCATCGGCTCATCTAGTCATTAATTTGGTTCTACACTCTTACTCTCATGTTATAATACACGCGAGACTCATTTCTCCGGTACTTTCTCCTGTTCTTATATAAGAATGTTTCCAAAAAAAAAAAATTTGTTTAATTTTTAAGAAAATGTCACAACTTAGTTATTATTGTTAAAAAACTTTTCTACCCCTCATATAATATTTGTCTTTTTAATATTAATAAGTGTATTTAATGTTGTATGAAGATATATTTGTAAAAATATTCAAAAAGTTACATTGATTAGTGATTGTATTGATTTCAATTTTTTGTTTTGTTTTTCTTCTTATAATAGAAATCAGATGGAGTTTTATTTAACACATTTTTCAACACACTTAAATACTTTTAATATAAACTCCACCAAATTTATATGTGGCTCGTATTATTTGGTGGAGTATATGTGAATTTTAATTAAAAAAAAAAGTATATGGTCCAGAGTAGGTTAATAGCACTACTCTTTAATGTATTTTTTTAGAGAATTGATACTTTTTTTAAAGATCTTTAATTGATACCATTTTCTTTGAAAGGAATCTTTAATCGATACCTATGTATGAAACTTAGGGAGAAAAAGAAGCTAAAACAATTTTTACTCAATAATATATTAGTATTAAAATAAAATCTATAATTAACGGTTTTATGCAGTATTGTATTGTAATAATATTCATGGTGGATTCTAGGGTGAGGGTTCTACCAAATCCCTCACCGGTGGACCACTTTGAATAACAATTAGGAGCCACTTGATTAATTGAGTGTACGGGTCTAATTATACACTGTATTCAGATCGGATCACACATCTTTTTTAACTTCTCTTCTATCTGCTTATTAAAAGGAAAAAAACTTTTCCTCTCTCCCAAACCTCCATAACCACAGTCACGCATCCCTTCCCTCCTCCCTGATGTTTCTTGCTTGGGTTTCATTGCATCATGCCTCTTTTGATTTTTCTTGTTTATGTCCTTCAATTCTTTGTTCAAAAGCCCCTTATAATAATAATAATAATAATAATTGTGTTCCTTGTAAAATTTAAAACTTGTTGTTCATGAGGAAAAGAAACTTGTAAACCAAAAAAAGAAAAAAACGAAGGATTGAAAATGGCCCTAGAAAGAACGCTTAGCCATGAAAATTATCACAGGCAAATCTTGATAAAATGGTGTGAATTGTGATGACTGCTATGAATCATAATTGTTCTTAAAATTAAGATAGTGAATCAAAAGAAAACATCACATAAATTATCATATTTGTAAGAAAAATAAACAAAAACAAGGGATCTTTTTGTTCCTGACATGTCCATAGTGCTTTCAGTGTGAGACTAGAAAATGAGCATGAAGAGGCGAAGTGGTAAATATAGAGGGGTAATGTAATCTAATATATTTATTGTATAATATGACATGTGGACTTGATTAATCTAATGGTCTTAATTGTTATTTATAGTGGTCTACCGGTGAGGGATTTGGTAGAACCCTCACCCTAGAATCCACTGTAATTATTACCATAAAATGAAACTGTTTTTGACTTTATTATAAATTAATTACACAATTTCAATGCATTAATTACTATATAATTTCTTTTTTCATATCCTTAATCAGTGCGCCGGGGCAATGGTTAACATTTCCCTGATTTTTATTATTGACTTTCTTAGAGAAAATGGTCATTAGTAATCTAATATTTTGCTGAAAGATAGGTAAAGTCTGACCAATAATTATTTTACCTAATCGAACTCGGATTCTTCCGAACGATTCGTCTTTTGGTGAAACTCATTAATCACTTGAGTTCAATCAATTGGTTAATTAAATATGGTTTTAGTCATGTAAATACAACAGTTTTTGCTTTTAATCCCGCCTTTTTTATTTGGGATCCCAAATGGTTTTAAAAATGACTCATTTTGTCATGTACATGTTGCAATTTTCATCTATTTGGCCTTGACATGCCAAGCGGAAAAATATGCTTACATTGTCATGTATGTTAGGGTGTTAAATGGGATTTCCAACTCACGTGCATATTTATCCCTGTTTCACGAATACCATAGTAAAATTTCCTATACAGGAGTAGAATGGATTCTCTCAATTGAAATCCCTACAATTTTTATTCAATTATTGCTTCTTAACCATCAAATATGCATGGGAAAGGAAATGACAAATAAAACTATATTGAAATGTGATATTCAATTTGATGGTTGAAATGCAACTGCAAGAAAAAAAATTGAGAGAATTCATTCTGATATAGGAAGAGTGTGAGCCTATAAGGTGGATCTTGCAAGAAAATTGTTTTGCTAATAAGCAAGACCACCCCTTACACGATTTTTTCTTTTGTACTTCATCTGGTTTAAAATGAATGTCACTTAGAAAAAAAAAATCCAAACTGTTATATTTACTTAGCATTTATGATAATAGAAAAGATATCAATAGCTAATAATTTTTTTTAGAAAAATAGTTATTTTATTTTTTCTAATCATTGCATTTTGAAACGAGAGAATATCGTTTTTCTTGTCCTATTTTCGGATGGTAGTAAGTACTCCTTGTACTCTTGTATCATCTCTCTCTGCCATTAACAAAATAAAAGGACGAGGAGTTCATTAACAAAAGTTAACGACAATGATTAGAAAGAAAATTTTGAAAATGTTAGTCATCAACAAGCAAACTAACTGTTTATAAGAATTTAAATAAAATTGAAAATCATTAATAATTACACAGTTAAGAGTTTGAAAATCATTAATAAGATGACCTTACTTTTTTTAGTAAATATTTGAACTTTATAACAATAAATTTCATGGACAAAAGTTAGTATTTTATTGAAATTTACTAAAAAGAATAAGGGTCCGTCCTTAACCTTTTAGATGACCATATATTAGATGCACCCACTATTTATATCATATTTATACCACATTGTATTTTATGATGTGTTAAGTTTTTGGTCAATATAACATGTCAATTGTACTGTATCCAGGCAAATAATTCACCCTCGAATTCCACAATTGGCAATAATAGGATACGACGAGAGCTTATCAAATATTTTTTCTAATGAGATGAGATGTCAATGGCTAGCGCATCTTTTGGATGAAAACATTGAACTTCCTAGCATAAAAGAGATGGAAAATGATGTGAAAATGTGGGAAGAGAACAGGAAGCAACATACAAATAATTTTAATTCAAGATCATGCATTGTTACGTGTGGGATATGGTATAACGATCAGTTGTGCAAGGACATGAAATGTAACCCTAGAAGAAAGAAGAGTCTTTTTGCTGAGCTATTTGAACCATATGGCCCCATTGATTACAATGGTCTTGTCCGTAAGTGAATGAATACTAATGTAAAATGATGTATATGTTGATGTTGGTTAGATGGGCTCATTATTAATTTGTTTTCTTCTCATGCGTATAAGTTATATCTTCTGTGATTCTAATGTACAAAATAAGTGGGTGGGGAATTATCCGTCAATATTACTGCAATGACATTCACAATTGTAACAATATATATAATCTACAACTGTAATAGAATCGTTAGACTATGTTATATTTATATATTACTATAAAATATTGAGTTTAACTTTTTTTCTCTCCTACGAGATCACTTTGTTTCATAGTTTCTAAGAACAATCGTCACCAATGGAAATTACTGTCTTTGAATTTGAAAAACTCCCTAATATCACGTACGCGATACTTTGTGTCACTCACGAATTTTGCAAATTATTGAGAATATTTAAATCGAGTTGTCATGACAATTGCAGTTTTGTAAGGGTTTAGGTCATTTAAGATCTGTCATACTACAAAGTCCCAAGTTCTATTTTTTTTCTTCTCGTTCAGACCCCTGAGTTGTTGAGTGTTATAGGCTTTACCAAACTCATTAGCGTTAAATTGGAATCCTCTTTTCAAGTATGTATTTTGCCATTTTTTTTTAGTAAAACAGGGTTTATGTGAGTTACAAAAATATTCTTAGGCATGCATGCCCCAGAAATGTTAATAAAAAGGAGATTTAAGATCTCACTAGGACGAGTCTCCATAACATAAATGTTAAAAGAGTGTAAAGAGAAGCTAAAATTATACATCCAATCAACACTTCTATTTCCCTCCCGCCAGGTATGATTGAAACACCCGTCAGTTCAATAATAAATCACCTATAAGGAATACATCACTCTGTTGATGTGGATAGAAACAACACAATATGATTTTCAATAATAAATCCACTTATTGTTAAAAAAATAAAAATAAATCCACTTAAACAATTTCATAATTTCTTGTTTTTATCTCTAAAAACTGCATAGACGCACTAACATCACCAAAACAAAACACTTTTAATCGTTCACCTGTCACTAAAGCAAAAGCATTATCAAAGACAAAACAAACTGAAAATTAGTTTTTGTGATCTAGGTTTTAAGATTTGAGAATTTTGATGTAAAAAGGGAAGAAGTGAATGCTGAAAAAACCGGGCCAAATCTGACTTCTATGCAAATTGTTGTAATTTTTTTTTGTGGCGCCCGGGTTCGAAATCGGGACCTTACATATATTATACATTGTCCTTACCACCTGAGTTAAGTTCACGATGACTGCAAATTGTTTTAATATTAAAATGTTAAACAAATTTTTTTTTACGAAATTTATTAAAAAGATTAACGATACAAACAAAATATTACACGAAGGACCAGACCAAAAAATTAACTTAAGAATCAAATCTAAAACAAAATCATCTAAAACGTGGTTTTATCCAATAATATTAAAGGACAAAAAAGTAAAAAAAAAAGAAGAAAGAGAGAATGCTAACCATTGCCCTTGGGGCATTGGATAAGGGGATAAAAATATAAATATAGTATTGGAAAATGGTGAAAAATGGTAAATATAACTTTTTAAAAGTCAAAATGTTGTTGAAAGCAATGCAAACGTGTTATTTTCGGCTTCCTTAACCATTGCCCTCAGGGTAATGGTTAGCAAGACCCAAAAACATATTATTAAAAGTAAAAAAGGTTAACCATTCAATCTGTCAAGAATTTTATTTTAATGAATGTGTGACTCTGTTTTTTAGTCAAATAGTCTAGTGATTAAAAATTCATCTTTAAAGTGATTAAGTGAGGTGTTTAGTATTCAAATCCCGACTCCCGCATATATTATTTTGTTCTTTTTCAACTGAGATAAGCTCACGGAGAATGTGTGACTCTTTTTTACTACATAATAATGATTATATATTTGCACCCTTTGAACGGTCAATGTTTTTTAGCCCTTCAATTTTTAAGGAAAGATGCTCTATTAATTTTGAGTTCGATCAAGATAGGTAAAATATAGTAAAAAATTGTTCAAACTTGAATTCTTTGTAACACTTTTATGGAGCTCATATAATTGTTAAAACCTTGTCACAAATGCGTAACTTGATGTTGGACATATAAAGGAAAACATATTTTTTAGGATTGTATAGGTTTTCAGAGTTAAATTGAAAGAAAAAAAAAAACAGAATTATACCATGAATAATGTAATGAAGATAATGAAATAACATAAAATAAGCAGAACATTGATGAGTAAAATCTAATTTGACTTGAAAACTGATGCAAGAAAATTGCACAAACATGTTCCAATTTTGTCCACCAACTCACCTATACAGAAGTACCTTCTTTATTTGGTATGGATAGAAACAACATAATCTACTTTTTATAATATATCCACTTAAATAATCTCATCATTTCTTATTTTTCATCTCTAAAAATTTGAGCAATGCATTAATACCACCAAATTATTAATAATACAAGGTTTTAATAGAGAATGACAAACAGACGGCTAGAGCTCCAATAGGATAACAATAGTATTATTTTGTTAATATGTTACAAGAGAATATAAAATAATAATACTTAATAGACTACTAACTTGGAAACATAAAATCTCAATATTTTAAACCCAATAATTTTATTATCTAA
>Ga0315915_1007578_pt1 | contig 12929 bp, 9 predicted proteins | sample MpolbnodulesMG_FD_207738 | JGI IMG/M metagenome (GOLD analysis project Ga0315915, IMG submission 207738) | Medicago polymorpha root nodule microbial communities from Los Angeles, California, United States - branched nodules | ecosystem: Host-associated > Plants > Roots > Nodule | place: USA... | reverse complement strand
GATACTTCAGCTACTGATGCAGACTCTGAAGCAGCAACAGAACCATCAGCTTCTGAAGCTTCTGGGATCTTCTCCAGCATCTCTGCAGCCTCTTTCAATGCAAACTGCTCAACAGAGTCAGCAATTTCCTTGACCTCAGCCAGCTTTTCCAAGAAATACTCATCAGAGGCATCAATTCCAATGGACTGCAGCTTCTCATCTCTTGCAGCCTTGATAGCTGCTTTCTCCTTCCTTCTCTCAGCCAACATTTCTTCAATCTGCTTCTGTGCCTCTCTGGCCTTTGCAGGAGTCATGACGAAGTCTGGAGTCTCATATTTCTTCTTGAAGTCTCTCATCTCCTTAGCCCTTTTCTTTCTAGTTTCTTCAAGCTTTTCTTGAGAGTTAACTGGAGGAGCTTCTCTTCTTCTTTTCCTCTTGGGAATAGGAGCAGAGCAAATGTCAGTAGCTGATGCATCAGAAGTGTCCTTCCTGGACTTCTTGGTCTGAGCTTCATTGGCTTCTGAGCCAGCATCAGTAGCAGTTCTTTTCCTTTTGACTTGGAGAGGAGCAACATCTGGAGTATCAGCATTCAGACAGATGCCAGAATCTTTGACAGATTCTGCAACCAGCTTGGACAAAAGTTCATGATTCCTTTCCTGAAGGATAGAAGGGAAATCCTTCATGAGTTTTGTTGGGGCTGTTGATTCTTTCTTGTTTGGGATAACTGAAATTCTTTTCAAGTGGAAGGGTGGAGTGGTTATATCTAAAAAGAAAAACTTAAATTAATGAAGACACAATTGAAGGAATGACACCAGGAACACTCCAAAACTATTCCTGCAAACATTTCTAAATATAGGAAAAATCACATTTTAAATTTATTAAATAACTTATATCTCTGATCGTTAATATAGATAAAATACATCCGTCATTCAACATATTTATACATAAGAGTTTTGTTAGAAGACACCTTTTATAAATGTATCTTTTAAAAAGTTATTCTATGAGCATTTGTTAAAAGACACCAACTAATTTTTATAAAAGTGTCTTTTAGGAAAGTTATAACTAAGAAGTGGAAATCACATGTGTGGATTGCTAAAAGACACTTTCATGGGTGACTTCTAAAAAACCCTATACATAAAATATACTGTAGTTTATGATTTTTTGAATATGATTTTTTGAATAAATAATGTAGTTTATGATTAAAACCGAAGAAAGTATAAATTATTATTTAAAAAAAGAATGAGTCCCGTCAAATTAATACACACTTCCTAAAGAGAGTATAAGAAATGGCGGCTAATAAGACGCTGAATCTCTAACGGAATCTATTTTAATATTTCTGCTGCCTCCATTTTATTATGTATTTTTTTCCACCACTCCTTTTCTTCCCAATCATTTTCCTTCTTTAATTTGAACAACAACAATAATAATTGAAATAAAATTATTCCCTTCTAAACTTCCTTAATTTATGTTTTCTTTGACCAATTTCTCAATTTCTTTTACTTTCTTAATAAATATTCCTTTATTTTTTTGTGTTAATTTTTTTTGGCTATTATAAAAAGAGAAATATAATCTGAAATTCTCAGTAAATAAAGTCTAACTAAATTTATTCACAAAAAGTAAAACTTGAATTCTTCAAAACAATTCTTATATTCACCTCTTCCACTCTTAAAAAAGAGGCACAATAATCCGAAAAGGAGAATTGAACATGAGACTTTAAGAATGAACACATCCCCAAATCTCAAGCCAATATGTGATGATCAACCCAAATTGGTTTATAACTACAATTATTTAAACAAAAATCAAACTCGAGTACTTCTAGACATACAACTTCATATTAATTTTATAAACTTTTCTTTTGAGGGAAATTTTATAAACTTGTTATTGTCACTTTTTGGTTTCATTTTTAAATAAAAAAATATTTACATTTCTCATACTTAAGCTGTTAGCTCTATAACTTCAAGGTCTTGAGTTCAAACTCCCTCCCATACAATTGTAATTTGACCAGGGCCGGTTCAACGATTTTTGGTGCCCTGAGTGGAACGGTAAAATTGAACCCTTTAGTTATTCTAATATTTTTTTTCTTGCATTTTTTGTTGCAAAATATTCATTTATAATCAACGTTTTCTAAAAATATATTTTCAATAGAATTAATCAAATGAATTCAAATATATATATATATATATATAATACTAACTAATAAATAAAGATAATAATTTTGATACTCCTAAAAAAATGATGTCCCAATCTGCGGCTCCTCCCACCCATCCTCATGGCCACCTTTAAATATGACCATAAATGTCACTTAAATGATTTTTTTGAGGGATGTCATTTAAATAAATAAAATATTTACTTTAAAACAAGATCTAAAGCCAATAAGGCTATAAAAAAGTGAAGTTTTTTTTTTTTTTTTACAAATATAAAAAGCGAAAGTGTAACATACTTGAGGTTGCTATGCAAGTACAACCACTAATACACACACGCGTCCACTTCCAATAAAAAGTTGTAAAGTTTACAAAAATATTTTAAAAAATTCACGATTTAATCGTACGAAGAACGTAAACTAATAAAATATTTAAAACAAAATGATTGAGTTTTTTTTTTGCCATGGTTTAAACTCAGACCTTGTATATTTTATGCATCGTCTATACCAACTGAGTTAATCTTGCGAGGACAAAAAACGAGTGAGTTTAAATGGTAATGAATTCCATCAAGGATGAATTTTAAAATGATCAAACTTTATTTACTTTTTTGCCTAACTTTTATGACTTTAGATCTTCATTTTTATTTCCTTCTGTTTATTAGAATTTAGTTTTTAAAATGAATGAGTGAAATATTCGAGGTTCGAATGAATTGTCCATACTAATTGAATTATGTTCATGGAACATGTATTCTTCTTTTAAAAACCATAAAATTCTTAAAAACAATATTCATTCATTCAAATAGATAGATTATATCAGATACAAACATCGCTAATAACGTAAAAGGTAAATCTGCGAACAAACTCACAACACCTAAGTTAATAACATAAAACGGCAAAATACCTATAAATAATATGATAAAACTTAAGTCAAGGAAATTCACATGCTTCCAGATCTTCAACGTGACGCCCAAATCACTGGTATCCATATTAATAAAAGTGTATCCATACTTTTTTCTTATTTTGGTCAAGTAGCCTAGTGGTTACAATTCATCTTTTTTCAAAATTAATAAGTGGGGTGTTCGAAATTCGATTCCGATCCCTGCATATAACAATACATATCCTTATCAACTGAAGTTATGCTCACTCGGACAAGTGTATCCATGTTTTATGTTTATAGAGATATAGATTATGGTTGTTGTTTGTACCAAAAAAAAAAAAAAGATTATGGTTGTTGTCACATTTTTTTTTTTGTGAATTGGTTGCTGTCACATGCTATGCTCGGTGTTTGTTTATCTTGTGTTGATTCATTCATCTTCCTCTCTCACTTTTTTCTGCTTGTTTAGTTTATATAATAAATAAGCTTCTACACAAAAATTAGAACACAATATTAAAACCAATCTGAAAGAAGAAAAACGTGGTTTTCTGTTCCTAAGCTGGAAAGACACAACAGAACACACACCGGTATGTACTATTGTTTCATTCGATCTCAATTACTTTTAATTCAATTCATTCATTCTTTTCATGTTTTTGGTTCATATGTTTCAATTTTTACATCATGTGTCTTTTGTTAATGTTTGTGAATTTGTTTTATGAATATCTTATTTTGAAACTGGTATCTGGCTCAAGGACCGACTAATCCAAATGAACCAATTTAAAGCCAGAGTGAAGTTTTGTATGGACTATAAATGTTATTTATGAATGAAAATGACTTGTTGAGGTATGAATATTTGCAGATTCATATTTTGGAGGATCAAAGTGGTTGCTGCAGCTGGTGTTGTAATTCAAAAGCTTAATTATTGATACAGCAGCAATATTCAATTACCTTTGTAAGTGTTGTTTGTTGGTCATGAATTAATTAATATCATGTTATGTTATGTTATGTTATTTTGTGTTTTGCATGATTGAAATAGTTGATTGTGAAATGAAATTGTTATGAAGTGTATAGTTTTGATTTTGATGAATAAAATGAGAGACCCTTTTTATTTTTATTGGTCTTAACTCTCCGGTTTATGCGGAAAGGGACTATAGTAAACCGGAGTTCTCCTGGGAGGTAAATAAAGTCGGACTAATGATTATTCTAGCCCGGATTCAAACCTTAACTGAAACTTATTATCCACTTGAGTTTAAACACCTCGTTTGAGAGACCCTTTTTAATTGGTCATTGATTTAATTTACTTTCACTTAAAAAGGGATTTTTTGAGAGACCCTTTTTAATTGGTTATTGGTTTAATTTACTTTGATTGAGAAAAACATTTTTTGAGAGGCGGGAGAGGGGTCATGGTAAACTGGAGTTCTCTCTGGAAGTAAGTATAGTCTGACCAATGATTATTCTAGTCACGGTTCGAAAAAGGATACTCTTGACTCGACCTTAACTGAAACTCATTAACCACTTGTTCAGCTCAACTACCTGGTTTGAGAGACCCTTTTAATTGGTTATTGATTTAGTTTACTTTCAATTGAGAAAATCTGTTTTTGATGATTGCAGGAAGAGATATGGTTGCCTTTGGGAAGAAGTTGAAAGATAGACAAATTCAAGAATGGCAAGGGTATGTATCATGTTTGCTCTTGTGTTGTTGAGGGTTTAAAATTTTTTAGTTGAATATTAGTCTTAAAGTAATGTTACATTAGATTCTTAAGTTTTTTTTTTTTTATGGTAGATATTACATAAACTACAAACTCATGAAGAAGCGAGTAAGGCAATATGCTCAACAAATTCAACAAGGGACACTAGATCGGCGACATGTTCTCAAGGATTTCTCACGAATGTTGGATAATCAGGTTTTTGTTATTTCCTTTGTTGAATGCTTTATGATGAAATACTAAATGAAATCGTAGAGCTCGAATTGGATTCTGCTTATATGAGTAAATGTGATTATCCGAGTAAAATGAATCATAGCTGTCGTCTTACATTGATTTTGCTATATGTTGCTGTGAATCGTTTAATTTATATTTGTTTCAATAATTTTTTTTACTTTTGTAAAAATTCAGATTGAGAAGATTGTCCTTTTCCTGTTGGAGCAACAAGGGCTTTTGGCAAGCAGGATAGCAAAGCTTGGAGAAATGCATAATGATTTGCAGGAGGAGCCTGAGATACACAAAATAGCTGAACTAAGAGAATCTTATAGAACAGTTGGACAAGAACTACTAAACCTACTCTATTTTGTAGAGATCAATGCTGTTGGCTTGCGTAAGATATTGAAGAAGTTTGATAAGCGCTTTGGTTATAGATTCACTGATTACTATGTCAAAACTCGTGCAAATCATCCTTATTCTCAGCTGCAACAAGTGTTCAAGCATGTGGTAATATATTCAGTTCAAAAATGGCTTTCACATAATTATATTCAGAAACCGAGAAATTCTCTAATACATATTTATTATAAATATAAAAATTTGTTTTAATGAACGAACATCGACTGAAGGATATGCAATTTGTAGGGAATAGGTGCTGTTGTGGGAGCCTTATCTCGCAATCTTCACGAGCTTCAGGATCGTCAAGGGAGCTACCTATCAATTTACGATCAGCCTGCTCTTCCTCTCCAGGTTTGTTTTCTCATTTCCTTTTGTCCTTAAAACAATAATCTTGTTTTATATTTTCTTTTCCACTTGGTGTGTGTGGTTGTGCAGTGACCAAAAATGATTCTGAACGAATTGATTATGTAAAATTGATTCTGGCTAAAACTGAGTTGAATATAAAGCGATTTATGTTTAAAAACGTATGTAAAAGTAGGTTGAACAATAAACTTGAGGCTACAAATGAATTGTAGAAGGCTAAGCTCAACATTCTGGCTTCAAGTTTGAATCAGCTCTAGATACCAAATCAATTCTTCTCGAGAACATCCAAACTTGTCAAAATCAATTCAACACTTGTGGAATCAATTTGGGCTCCTCTAAAAATAGAACCAAATATACACTTGATCTGTTAATGCATGCTTTATTAACTGGTTAAGGAATTGCTCAAGGTTGGTGTTGATTATGCATCATCTTTACTTGGTTTTATATGCAGGATCCTGTGGTTGATAAGATAAACGCAGCTGTTGATAGGTTATCCAACTCAACAAACTTTCTTAACTTTTTGGCACAACATGCACTCATTATGCAAGATGACCTTCCCACCCCTTCTGAGGAACATGTTGATGATGAAAGATACCATTTTATGTCTCTTCTGCTGAACTTGGCAAACACATTTTTGTATATGATCAATACATATATCATTGTTCCTACAGCAGATGATTACTCTACAAGCCTTGGTGCTGCGCCAACGGTTTGCGGTATTGTTATTGGGGCAATGGCTGTTGCACAGGTATTTTCTTCTGTGTATTTTAGTGCATGGTCGAACAAATCATACTTTAGGCCTCTTGTATTCAGCAGCGTAGCTCTTTTCGTCGGAAACATCTTTTATGCATGTGCATATGATGTTCATTCAATATGGATTCTCTTAATGGGACGTCTTTTTTGTGGGTAAGCAATATTCTGTTGTCTAATTTTTCTTCATGTCATTACTTGATGAGCATAATCTGTCATAATGGGCATTTTACTTCTAAAATTTCTTAAATCTCTCTCAGTTTCATCGATAGTCTTATTATCATTTTCAGTAGCCTTTAATAAGACACCTCATTAAATTAACTCCAAGGAAAAGCTCATCTCAGATGGAATTTTAAAAAAGGATAAAAGGGAGGTTTAAAAACAGGAATCTTAATCTCTGAAGCACAAACATGGACACCAACACGACACCGACACTGACACATTGATATCGATAATAATTTGAGAAAATGAAAATTGACGTAATGTAACATGTGTCAGTGTTGTGTTGGTGTCAGACAGGGACACGTGTTGAAACCAGACACGACTTCAATCTAAAGTGTCCGTCCTTCATAGATTTTATATACCATTTTTTAATGGTACATGAAAGTTATGCTCTTTGCTTGATATGAGTTCCAAATGCACTGATCTATGTATGACATTTATAATCACATTTAAGACCTTTTTTATGTTGCTGAAAACACTTGATTTCTTGTGCAGATTGGGTTCTGCCAGAGCAGTTAACCGGCGTTATATTAGTGATTGTGTTCCACTCAAAATCCGCATGCAAGCATCAGCTGGTTTTGTTAGTGCTAGTGCTCTCGGAATGGCATGCGGTCCTGCATTAGCTGGCATACTCCAGACTAATTTTAAGATTTACAACCTTACTTTTAATCAAAATACCTTGCCTGGGTGGGTTATGGCTGTTGCTTGGCTGGTATATCTAGTATGGTTATGGATCTCTTTTCAGGAACCTTCTCATTTTGCTGAAGAGAATCATACACCAAATCAGTCAAATGTTGGTATGTACTTTTATGGCCTCTACATGTTGATTATTGTTTTAACATTTTTATTAAATTTCTCCTTGTATGATTACATCATCTTAGATGATGTTCTGTTTCATTCGGTACTACTCTTGCTACCTCTCTAATACATTTACTTATGAATCGATTGAATGGTTAATTTTGTTGGGACTTAGAAGTTCAAGTATGGTTTCTTTTGTTGAAAATGGTAGTCAACAAGCCATTGTTGTCACTTGAATCGATGGCCTTTTCTATCCATATCTATAGAATTATATTTTTTAGGTTTCTATGTGAATTGGCCCTTGATTATCTAAATAAAGGATTCAATAAGACAATAACCACTGAAATTAACAACTTGAGTGGTTAATTTTTATTAAAGATTAATCATTAAACATTTTCATAAAACAGTTAACAATTTTTTCCGTAGCTATAGACATCCATTGGCCCTTGACACAAATTCATTCTTTTATTGTCTTTCTAACATAGCAGACGTGTTGGTTGATGCATATTGTTTGGTTGCTGCATGTTAAGAGTCCCACATCGGATAGGACATGGCCTGACAATGTGTTTATAAGTGGGGGCAATCCTCACCTCACAAGCCGGTTTTGTGGGGTTGTGTTAGGCCCAACCACGATTTCTAAGACCGCACAAGGTTTCTGATTTCATTATTCAATTTACTTTCTACTCTAGACTATTCACTGTGATGACTAATAAGATGTTTAGTTAGTTTGTACCGTCTCTTTTTAAAGTTTGCTCTTATTTTTTTAGTTGGTGTTCGTTGTTCAACTTTGTTATGCTTCACACCAGTTCCATATATAATACTTTCTGCGTGCTCTTCCCTAAACCATACCGTGATGGGAGCATCATTAGGTTGCCTTTTGAGTTCTATAATTCTGTTGAATAGAAAAATTAAAAATAAAACTTTTTTTCACCCTGTGCAGTAGACAATGGTGCAGTAGACAATAGTGCACTAGAAAAAGGCCTAAAACAACCATTATTAATTACTTCGGATGATAAGGTAGACGAAGACATTGACCAAGATTATGATGATAGTGAGGAAGCTCCAGAGGAATCTCGCCTTCCGGCCAATTCAATTGGATCGGCATACCGACTCCTTACGCCTTCTGTAAAGGTTTGTGAACTCATTCTCACTTTTATGATATTGGACTTCTATAAAGTAATAATGATTTCATTAGATACACAATTTTCGAACCATTTTTTAATTGATTACTGGTCCCTTCAGTGTGCTGATTATTTATTTTAGGTTTTTTTTACAAGACTACCGTGTTTTATATAAGATTTCTTGCAGTGCTATTTATTATATAAAATTCACTATGTTCCAATGGAAGATGATGATGGATGAAATGGAAAGTTAAATGCTTTACCTGACCAAATTTTTGTAAAAACTGCAGGTTCAGTTATTGATATATTTCATGCTTAAATATGTAATGGAGATTTTACTATCTGAATCTAGTGTCGTCACAACATACTACTTCAACTGGTCAACCAGCACAGTTGCAGTTTTTCTTGCTTGCCTTGGCTTGACAGTTCTTCCTGTAAACATCATTGTTGGAAACTACATAAGCAACATGTTTGAGGACAGGTAATCTTTTCTAAATCTCTGCATACAATTTATAACTTCCATTCTTTTTTTGAGAAATTATAAAATATATACCGAGAAGAGCGGACAAAGGGCACATCTTCGTGCTAATTTCTAATGAAGTCCATGATTCATTTGATTGTCATCCATAATTATGTTTATGCTGTAATTGAATTTACTTAAAAGATGTATTGTGATCCATAATGCATACCAATGCTTGCTAAAAAAGCGAAGGAAAAAGAAAACACCCTATAGAGATTATAATGTTTACTCTTTCAAAAAAATGAAAGAACCTTAATGTTGTTGAAAATTGTATTATTTTTCATATTGGTCTGAGGGGTCATATTTTCTATCTGTCGTAGGCAAATTCTGCTGACATCAGAAATAATGGTTTGCATAGGAGTTCTACTCAGCTTCCATGTAATCTTTCCGTACTCTGAGCCGCAGTACATCTGTTCGGGTCTCCTTTTATTTGTTTCTGCTGAAGTACTGGAAGGTAATCTCTTATTTTTCCTTACATTTTAAGATTTTACGCCAGATTATATTGTAAATGTGCAAAGAAAAAATGAAATCTTGTCCTGATAAGTGAAACCAATAACTATTAGTGATGGACCAAAATGACTATTTTAACATACAGGACTATTTTGACTAACATAGTGCATAATCAGGGACTATTTTGAAATTTCGATACATTAGGGACTATTGTGGCTACTCGTTACACATTCAAGGATGGAAATGACTATTACCCTATTTTTTTCATTATTGTGATTCACATTGTTAAAATGATACTGTAGTTAGGAACTGATTTGATTTGTTTCGATTATTTTTCTGGTTTGTCTTGAGTAGAGCATAATTTGACAATATATCATTGATTCTAGGTGTGAACTTGTCACTGCTTTCACGCGTCATGTCGTCGAGGCTTTCTCGCGGAACCTACAATGGTGGTCTTTTGTCTACCGAGGCCGGAACAATTGCGAGGGTAATTGCTGATGCTACCATTACATTGGCTGGATTTTTGGGTCAAAGTAGGCTCCTTAATGTCACCTTGCTTCCTTCACTCTTCATTTCAGTATTCTCTATCATAGCAACCTGCTATACCTACAATTCCTTATACTGATTTCTCAACAAGACCTCATTCCTTGTCAATCAAGTATTTTATGGCTCAAAAAAATTGGAAAAAGTATCTAGGTTGTTATTTATGTAGGTTGTTTCATTGTGAATTCTTGGTAAAATGGATTGTTCAATTGTCACTTTAATTTTTCTTTGATGATTTGTTACTTTGTTGTCTGAGTTATACTTGTATTTCTTTTTCATCCTTTTTGTTATAATTAGGTTTAGGATGAATTAGGAATGTAAATGAATTGATGCTAGCTATTCATGAATGATTGATAAATTTGTTTTGTTTTCTCAACTGGTTTGACCTAAACGTTAAAAGAGTTGGATTTTTTAATTCAAACAACTAATTATTAACATTGTTCGTTAAAAAAAAAACTTATTTTGTTTACTGCTAGTAAATGAATTGCGAATGCAAGGTTCGATCTCCCTAAAGTACTTTCTCTTTTGGTAGAGGTAAAGAGATTAAAGTGTGACCAAATCTTCACTTAAAGATTAATATAATAGAGTAATGTTATTTGATGTATGTCAAACATTAAACGTGAGCATATGTCAAACAAGGTTTTTTCTAAGTTGCTTTTGAAGAATTGTGAGTAATTTATCCAATCTCTAGGAAGATTTACCCAAACTAGTAAATTTATAAGTGTGGTAAAAGTTAAATTGTGAGTATCACTTATGTATAAATTATTCACAATTCTTTAAAGAAAACGTAGTTCTTAAAAAAAAAATCAAAATATAAATGGCATGCATGTGACTTGACTTCAGAAGAAAACAAAAACCTAAAATATGGACACTTAGATATGCTTGTCATTGCCATGTTCTTGCCCCATCATGCATGTTGTTTCCTTTTTGGTTGAGACCAAATCCCCCAATAATTGACACTGAGATATGCTTGTCATTGCCATGTTCTGATAAATCTTGCACATTATTTTCAAATTTTTAATTTCCATGCCTTTTTTCAACATATTTCTTTAGCAAAATGTTTCATGAACATCTAATTTGCCACATGTGAAATCTGGTTAATCATGGACAATGGACAAGAATATGGTTGATTGAGTTGAATATATAATTAATATAGAACACTTCAAAAATTATGACATTAATTGTGGTTGAGTGATTATGTAGTTGAATTAACCACATATTTAACCATGAATTCAATCAATCACATACTCGAGTGAAATAACCACATTTTAGAATGTGATTAACTAGATGACACATATGTAGAAAAAAATACGTCTAAATTAGTGGAAAATATATATTTTTGACAAAAACAAAATGATATTCATTCAAATCGATGAATTACATCATTCAACACAGCTAAAAACGTAAATGATGAATCTGCGAACAAACCCACAACATCCAAGTTAATAGTATATAACGACATAATGCATACAAAAATATATGATAAAATAAAAGTGACTGGAATACCCATACCTCCGGATCTGCAACGTTGATGTCCAAATCTTTGATTGAATGATTGATCGTTCAATATGAATCAAATGAATACCGTAACAAGACGGGAAATCAAACAATGCCACAAAGGACGACGAACAACACACCACCACATTCAGATGGCGAAATCACGAAGAAAAATCCTAAATCTATGTGAAAACCGCTTATTTAAATTGAAATAGAGAAAAAACATGAAGAGAGGTGATTTCAGGTCAAAAATTGACCAAAAACCACCCCTCAATGAAGGAGTTGGAAGAGAAAACCTAGCGAGAAAAAACTAAGGCCGACTTATTGGAGAGTGAGAGAGCTTTTGGAGTTTTTTCCCTTTTGACTTAGTGGAAAATATATGTAAAGCAGTGGGATGATTATCAATTATAACAAAATAAAATAAAATTCATTTATTGATCTGAAATAAACAAATGTCCCTCGCTCTCAGGTGGATGCACATAGGTTATGCGTGGCTAAAGCCCCGTGTGCTTTTTTTTTTTTTAATATTATTTTAATAATAGATATAACACAAAAGAACAAGTCGGTAAATGATTAAACTATCTCTTTTATCGTGTGTTTTATGTTTGAATCCCGCAAAGTTATTTGCAACTTTTGATGTGAACAAATTATTGAGGATGATTGAGTTTTATCCAAATGATTTAATAGATGTGCCGGAAGTAGCGTTACACCATCAACTAAAGAATTATGTTACAAATGTTCGATTTGATCCAAAATTTGCTAAGTTGAAAGAGCTTTCATATCTTTGTGCAAAATTTGTGAAAACAAATAAATGCAACACATTTATTATGGTTTATTAACTCTTGCTGGTAGCAACTGCAAGTGTTGAAAGTGTTTTTCTTTGTAATGTATTGTATCAAACAATGTTATTTCTTATTTTTAATACAATTTGCATTATTGTTTCTTTAAAAATTTAGCCCACATGTATCAAAAATCCGGATCCGCCCCTGCTCACTCTATTCACACTTAATTTTTGTAAGATGACCATCAGATATTGTTAGATTAGTAAATGTATTTTTTAATGAAATCAAGAAAATTAAACGCATTTAAGTAGTATTTTTTTAACAAACATTTAACTAGTATTATTGTTAACTAAACTTTTGACCCGTGCGACACACGAGTCTTCTCGACTATAATAGAGACCAATGAATAATCTTTAACCCGTAAGATCATGGGTCGATCAATAAACGAAAATTAGATTATTAGAGATACAATATTACAATCAAATTTGTCTTACTATGTCCTTCAATGACACTTGAATCTTATCAAATTTTACATTTTAGTTTTGAAAAACTAATCAATTAAAGACTGTTATTTT
>Ga0315915_1007573_pt1 | contig 12931 bp, 13 predicted proteins | sample MpolbnodulesMG_FD_207738 | JGI IMG/M metagenome (GOLD analysis project Ga0315915, IMG submission 207738) | Medicago polymorpha root nodule microbial communities from Los Angeles, California, United States - branched nodules | ecosystem: Host-associated > Plants > Roots > Nodule | place: USA... | reverse complement strand
CTATTTTCTACCAACTTTTCTACTATAGGTGCTACCTTCTCTCTCTCTCTCTCTCTCTCTCTCTCTCTCTCTCTCTCTAATGGTGTCATTTCTAATTCTATCCAATCTAGTCTTACCACTCATCCAACGCAACATCCCCATCTCCGCTACACTTACTTGATTCTCTTGTTGGCTCTTAACCGCCCAACACTCCGTACCATACAACATCGTTGGTCTGGCTGTTGTCCGATAGAACTTTCCTTTTAATTTAAGTGGTACTTTCTCATCGCATAAAACACCTGAGGCTTTTCTCCATTTTAACCATCCAGCTTGAATACGATGAGTTACATCTATTTCTACTTCTCCGTCATTTTGTAATATGGACCCAAGATATTTAAACCGTGTAACTTGGGGTATGGTATGATCTCCAACTTTCACCTCCAAGGTAGACCTACTTCTCCTTTTGCTGAAGTTACATTCCATATACTCTGTCTTGCTTATACTCAGGCAGAAACCATACGCTTCTAAGGCTTGCCTCCAAATATCTATCCTCCCGTTCAATTCCTCCCTCGACTCACCAAGCAAGACTACATCATCTGCAAAAAGCATACATCTCGATGCTAACTCTTGGATCTGTTCCGTCAGTACAATCAAAACTAAAGTAAAGAGATAAGAATTTAGGGTTGACCCTTGGTGCAATCCTATGGTTATAGGAAAATCTTCGGTAGCCCCATTCTGCATCCTCACACTAGTTGAAGCTCCCTCATACATATCCTTGATAGCTCTAATATAGGCAATCCTAACTTCATTCTTCTTCTGGTCTTTCCACAAAATCTCTCTAGGCACTCTATCATATGCCTTCTCCAAATCAATTAAAACTAACTGTAAGTCTTTTTTATCCGTCCGATATCGCTCCATCACACGTCGAAGTAAGTAGATCGCTTCCATAGTCAACCTCCCAAGCATAAAACCAAATTGGTAATCCATAACTCAAGTCTCTTTTCTTAGTGTTCGTTCAATCATCTTTTCTCATAACTTCATGGTATGATTCATTAGCTTAATTCCCCTATAATTCGCGCAATTCTGTATATCCTCCTTGTTCTTATATATTGGAATTAGAGTGCTTCTTCTCCACTCGTCCGACATTTTCTTCGTCCTCATAATCTCGTTAAAAAGTTTTGTGAGCCACACAATTCCTCTATCGCCAAGACTTTTCCATACTTCGATAGGTATGTTGTCCAGCCCAACTGCCTTGCCATTACACATCATTTTCAACGCTTCTCTTTCCTCATGCTCTTGAATCTGACGATAATAGTTATAGTTTCGGTCCTCCTCTCTGATGTCTAGCATGTTAGAGTCTGGTCAGATCTCATATCCTTCATTAAATAAGTTATGGAAGTACTTCTTCCATCTATCCTTAATATCTCTTTCATGAACCAAAACTCACCCCTCTTCATCCTTAATACACTTCACTTGGTCCAGGTCTCTTATCTTTTTTTCTCGTCCCTTAGCAAGCTTATACATAGATTTTTCTCCCTCCTTGGTACCTAAAGATTGGTATAGTCCTTCAAATGTTTGAGTTTTTCGCTTCACTCACTGCCTTCTTAGAGCTTTCCTAGCTATCTTATATTTATCCGAAGTTCAGCATTTTTACATCTAGACCAATCTTTAAAACAATCTCTTTTGATCCAAACTTTACTTTGAACATTGTCGTTCTACCACCAAGATTCATTACCCCTAGGTCCAAAACCCCTAGATTCTCCTAACATCTCTTTTGTTACCTTCTTAATCTCATGTGCCATCCTCTCCCACATATCATTAGCGCTTCTATGTGGTTGCCTGAAACCTCCCTCTAAAATCTTGTGTTGGAATATCCTTTGTTTTTCACCTTTAAATGACACCATTTGATTCGTGGAGCCCAACTATGGCTTATTCTCTTTGTATTCCTCTTAACCCTTACATCCATCACAATTACTCTATGTTGGGTAGTTAAGCTCTCTTTAGGTATGACTTTACAGTCCAAACAAATCTTCATGTATGATTTCCTAATAAGAAAGAAATCTATTTGAGAACATGAGACCCCACTCTTGTAAGTGATAAGATGCTCCTCTCTTTTCCTAAAACATGTATTAGCTATAGTAAGATCAAAATCCTATGAAAAATCTAAGATGGATTTACCCTCCGCATTTACCTCCCCGAGACCATACCCCCCATGCAAGCCCTCGAAACCTTTCGAAACACTCCCTACATGCCCATTTAAATCCTCTCCTAGAAAAACCTTTTCTCCTAACGGGATATCCTGAATTAAGCCTTCTAACTTCTCCCAAAATTTTACTTTAACGTGTTCTTCTAACCCTACTTGAGGTGCATAAGCGCTAATTACATTAAAGGTGTCTTGTTCCACTACAAACTTTAGGGCTATAATCCGATCTCCAATCCTTTTAACATCCACAATATCTTTCTTCCACTCCTTATCCACAACGATGTCTACCCCATTCCTCGATCTAACTTCACCAGTGTACCACAACTTAAATCCTGAACTATCTAATTCTTTCGCCTTTTTTCCCACCCACTTAGTTTCTTGTAGGCACATGAAATTGATCCTCCTCCTACTCATAATGTCTACTACTTCCATAGATTTTCCTGTAAGAATACCTATTTTCCATGTTCCAAAACGGATTATATTCTCATGAACTAGCTTCTTTACCCGTACCCATTCACGAAGATGTGGGAACCCTTGTTTATTTTTCACTACATCCAGGCGGCGATGCCGCGGCCCTTGCTCATTTGACATTGTGCTCGAGCTATACAACATGTTGCTTCCGAACAACGACCTAGCATTCACACTATTTTGTATTTGGTTCATGTCATAGAGATTCGATAAAGTTTCACGTTGGTTGTCGAGGCCTAACACAACCCTCTCCTTTTACCTGAGCTTGGTGATTGATTTTTTATTAGTGTAATTTGAGTGAAACTGTAGTTTTTTTTATGTGATTTCCTTGATTAATTCAAAGAATATGATATACGGGTTTTCTTATATTTTCTAGATGATTTATCTCTCGTCTGTATTTTAGGAAAGTTCTATGGTGCTTTTTTTATTTGTATATCAAAATTACAGGAGGAACCATATTGTAGGAATGAATAAAAAACAATATCTTTAGAGTATACTCCTTCCTCTCTAAATTAAATGAATCATTTGTTCATTTCACACTTATTAAAAAAAATGTATAAGTGAAGGAGAAAAAAAAAAAGATTGTAAGTCTTCTTATTAAGTATTTGTACATTTTCCATTATCATTTCTCTAAATATAAAGTAGATTATATTGAATTGGGAGTGATGCAAGTGGTATTAATTAAAGGTATAATTAAAAAATAATCAATATTGCATTGAAAAAGTTAAATTGATCAGTTATTTTAGGACAATATTTTTTTAAAAAAAGATCACTTCTTATGGGACGAATGGGGTAACAAATTCCGCCAGAACGTTTTACACTATTTTTGGTTTGGTGGGAAGATAACACTGTTCACCCATTGAGTGTAGGATGTTTATACTTTGTTGGGAAAACTTGTGCTCTAATAATATGTTTCTTATTAACATAGTTACAAAATATAAATCTACCCAAAAAATGAATACTTACCAACACCACAAGAACATCTCTACAACTAACCAAAATGAATACAACACATTAATAGTGAGAGTTATATCAATCAATGATACAAATGAAGGATATAAACCCATGTAGTTTCCCCTCTTGCCATCATATCCCACGAAGTCCCCTAAGACTTCCAGGATGAAGTAAGTAATAATAGAAGATGTCTCTCATCTGACACAAAATACATGGCAGTGACTTCACTGTACACAAACTATCTACAAAGTCAAATGCTCTAAGACCTATATAAGAGTGAAACAAACACATGCATAACAGTTTTACCTGAACAAATTCACTCTATAACTGGCTAAACAAATGGAGTTATATAATCACATGTCAAATAATGCCTACAATCCCGAGTCAATATCCACTCTTTCAAGAAAAATCAATGAGAGAGAGAGAGACATAGAGGGTGGAAGGAGAGGATCCGGACCCAGTCCTGAGGCAGTTTCGGCAGTAGAATCATCCAAGGCAGTAATTACACATCAGCAAAAGTACAAACCCAAGAATGAGGATTCTTTTCCTTGGTTCATGAAGCCAGTGAAGAAACACAAAAGCCATTTTTTTCTCTATTAGTTGGACCATACATGAACAAAACCATGTCTATTACCAGTATAGATCTCGTTCCGGTCTTCATCATAAAAGAGGGCAGTTATGTCCTCCAATGCCTCAGCAACTGTGCTCCTTATTTGAGATGAATCAATGTGTTTGCAGCTGCAATTACTACTGCAATCGTCCACCTTGGCGGTGCAATTTGCAGCATTAATTTTCGCCACACATTTCCCCGTCAAGATGTTGCTCACATTGATGGAACCGGCTGCGGCAACAAGAAAATTATGATAAAATCAGTTTAATAAAATAAAATCTGTTTATGATAACTATTAACTTCAGAAATCAAAGAATAACTAATCTTAGAGATAATCACCATTGGCTTCCATCCATTGATCTTCGGATTCAGCCTTGCAGTATGAGATAATCAGGTCCTGATCACTTGTTATGTATATGTTGTTTGTGTTGCAGTCTGGATGCCATAACAGGTGATCCTCAAATGATGTAACAAGTTCGCCACGAAAGTTCCAGACAGAAACTGTTCGATTTCTGAAAGTAAGGAATAACTGATTTTCGTACAGGAAGATAAATGCTGAAGGAGTCATGAACTCAGTTCGGCTTACCTCCATCAGCTCAGAACTTCGAACCTGTGAAATATCGCACAAACAGATTTCAAAATCATTTTGAAGAGATGCTGAATAAGAAAAACGGATAATTAGTAATTTAATTATTATATAAAAAAATATAACAAATGACTTCTTATCCCCCCAGGGCGAATCAAAAATACATTTTTTGGTGTTTAGAAGATTGTGTTGGTGAGGGCAGAGAAGGTGGGTGTCGTAAGCCTTTGGAGTTGGGGTAGGGGAAGGACTTTTTAGACTGTGGAGATGGTGGTTGGTAGTGAAGGCGCCTGGTGGTGGCCGGCAATGGAGCTCCATTGTTTTAGGGAGAGAAGGATTTAAGAATGGAAGTATAAAGAAGAAAGAATTAATAAAATGAAGGCTGAAAGGGTGGTGTTCAGTGAAGAAGTCATTCAACCATGTGTAATAAACAAACACAAGTGAAGGCATATTTGTTTGTTTGCACTTATTCTTTTTGGATGTTAGTGTAAAACAAGCTTTCCTGACAGGGCATATCTTTCAATCTCTTTTTAATAATCCAAGCAACGAAACCCCACCCAATTCCATTCTCTTGCATCCTATCTCATTCCACCAATCCAAAACATAGCCTCTAACGTACCGGTTAGTCAAGAAATGAAAATTATTGATTGGAATGTACAATATTTAATATATTGGTAACTTAAAACACTGCACTTTTCAACAACGACATTCCATTTTAAATTTCCTTAACCAATGCTCTTAAGGAAGTGATTAGCACTTGTCTAAAAGAAGAAAAAAAAACGAAATTACACAGATACAAAACTAATTTTGAAAGAAAAGGTAAAATGAAGTCTCACATCAAGAATTTGAAGGTTCTCATTTTCCTGCTTGACAAGAAGCTTTTCATTGAATTGCTCTATGAAGTCCACCTTCTTATTCCGATGGAGTAGATGATTGAATGCTTTGAGAACTGTGCCATCCTCAATGGATATAATCTTCAGTGGAATATGACCACTTGCTCTATTGAATATTAATAACATGATGCCAGGACTGTAACAAAAGACGAAGTAATGAATAGATAAATAAACATGTGCTAGGGAAGAGCTCAAGTAAAAAAAGAAGAAAGTAATTAAAACAGCTAGAAGAATATTCCGAAGTCCAAACAGAATTGAAGATAAGAGATTCTACTCAAAATAAAAAATAACAAAGAGAGGAGAAAGAAATCTCTTTATAAAGACCATATGCTTTACACTAAATAGAAACCAAACCTTCTTAAAGATGAGAGCACTATGCTACACACAATCAAATGCACCCAAGTGTAGCATGGATTACAAATTGCCACAAAACATAGCCTCTTGGTTCTATTAAACCAGTAAAGGTAGTTAACAAAAAACTGGTCCAAGGACCTACACTCGAGATTCTCCAAAATTGATTTAAAAAAAATCCATAAAGAAATAACTATAGAAAGATCCTATGTTATCACCAACATAACACACATCAGGAGTGTTGTGTTTCCCAACGCTCACAAACATGTAGCAGTTCATTAATATCAATTCTACCGAGCAATGATGTCTAAACACAAGAACTATCATTCAAGGCTTTGGACTAAGAAATAAGTTTATTTAGATGATAATAAACTCACTGAATGAGTTGAGACTTAAAAGATAAGATTGGTATGGAGACAGCCTAGAAGGATAAGAGACCAACCATGTCACCAATTTAGAAGATTCGCTATCATTTAAGTCAGAAATGGAAATCCTAGAAAGAAGACGAGTCTTTTGTTTTTACTGAAAAAAGATGAGTCTTGAACACTATAAATTGAGGATACGAGAATTGTATAAGATAGACGATAAAGTTGAGCAAAAGCCACAAACAAGGTATTGGGAGAGTTGGTAACATGGCTCCCCCCCTAGAAAAAGAACCCAGATTCGGTTCCTGGAGTCGTCCATTTGGGAGGTAGCCCAACCCTGTTAAAAAAAGAGACGGTGAATGTCTCTCTGCCAACTCGAGGATTAGTCTCGTAACGAGCCCAAAGGGCCTAAGCTGTGGGAATACCTTGAGGCCCCTACTAATTATGGTGGGTAAGCAAAAAAAAGGTGAGCAAAAGCCTAAATCAACGAGGAAAATCCTCCAATGGTCCTCCAAAAGATAACATGAGGTCCACAGCCTATTTCTAGCAAAGCAGTGACTTCACAGCAGTATAAACTGTGAGATAAACTTTCCATCGTCTAAATGAGAAGCTTGGCTTGCTCTATTAGCATCCCTCCCATTTAGGTCAACAGTTTCTTACTCCAGATAACCTAATGCTAAAGGAAATGAGATTCCAAAGAATAATGTCAAAGCTAGTCGCAATGTTCTTATAGACCATACAGTCAACATCCAAACTCAATCCTTTTTAAAGCAACAACGGACCTGCCAACTCATTAAGTAATACAAGTTCAACTACTTTTGAACATTTTAAATATAAACCCAGTGCATTTTCTCATCAAAGTCGTCCAAGTTCAGATTGACACTCGCATATACAGATTCTGTTGTTATGCCGACTTTAAATACAGCATTATCCCCATCAAACTGCAAATGAGAGACTGACAGCTCTTCTGAGTCCATCATGGCTGCTCTAATGGACCTGCTTGCTAACTTTTATTGCTCTAGAAATAAAACGAATACGGACGTCAACCCCCAAAACCTGAGATAAAGGATCTCTTTGCCCCTGCAATTGTGAAATCAGGGTTTTGGCTCTCCATTAATAATTATGAAATGCTGTCACAATAAATCCTGGAATTCAACTTCTCCATCTAAAAGTAAACCCTTTCTTCTAAAACCTAATCACCAAGCCCTAACCAACAATATCATAAGGTTTCTTAAATTCTAATTAAGCCTGAGACTTTTCTACCTTAATTCCTTATCTACATACGTACTCCCAACTACAAATAGCCATCAGTAATTCCTCTTCTTCAAAGGGTCTTCCTTTCCAGGAAAGAAACTTTTTCCAAAGTTAAAGTCCGCCAAATAGCCATCCCCACCCTTAGCCTATTTCACCAAAGTCTTTGGTCTCCAACTGGGTTTCTTTTTCAACAAAACCTGCTCAAAATCATTTAAGATAAAAATAATAATAATTGCAATATTCACTACATTAGTGGGAAATTCATCCATGACCTACTAAGCCATCACCTAAATTTCTTTGAACGGTTTCTTTTTCGAAGTGATGTGTGTGAGGGGGGGATGCAGAGTATGGTGATGCTTATGCTCATGACTTGACAGAATTTATTTATCAAAATGGAGTTTCTGCAGATACCGAAACTGCTAAGCAGAAAATGAATCGGAAAAAGAGAAAGTACCTGATTTTGATCTCTTGAACATTCCTATCTGAAATCGAGTATAGCAAAGTGTAGTTTTTAAGATCGAAGACCTTGTATATACTGTTACCATTGGAAAGAAGGGGGTAAGATAAAATATTGGGTGGAAAAGAAACGCAATAGAAGTGGAATGGAAAGAGGAAGAGCGAAGGAAAGTACCTATCCTGCGCAGAGTATGTTAGGACCTTTGCATTAACATCATCAAATTCCACAAATCCAGGCCATTTTAAAGACTCAGACTGGAAAAGAGGAAAACCGGCATCCGGCTTGGCCCTCTTTATGTATCTAGGAACAGAAATAAATGAATATATAAGTAAGATACATTGTAGACATGAAAGGAAAATTTGAATGCACAACCACAGTATGCACGCACTCAATCCTTGTTGATCTGCACTTCAAAGAACTGAAATTCTCAGAAGCATAAACAGACACTGTAATAAGTGAGTCATTGTTCTTGTTGTAGAAGAGGCTGCGGATGACTTCGTCAGGGCAAATATTCAAAAAGCAAATCCTCTCATTTGTTTCTGCATGGAATTCGCACATTAAAAACCAGAAAGTCGTGACTTCTATAAAATATACCAATGATTAAGTGCTTATTTGGAATGTGAGATTTCACCCTTTTGTGGTGAACCAAATCTACATCGAATAGGCAATGATAAATGATAATTCATACACAAGAAAAGAAAAATAGTAAGATTTTGCATACAAATTTGATTTGACAGTGTAAAGGAGTAATAAGCAATGGCAATTCGTTCAAAAAAATCAAAGTCATGGTTTTTATACACAGCAAAGACAATGATTAAATATGGGGAGTGGGGACATGAAAATAACTCACATTGGTAATGATCAGTGGCAATCCATACACAATAATAAAAAACCATAGTCTCTAAACAATGGCAACGACTAATATGTGGACAATAGACAATAACAGGTGTGGATTCTCGACAAGAAAAATATACACTCAAGGAATCTCATGAAGATCAAACTACTCGTATTCGGACTTCACCAAATCGGCTTGGTAGTATTTTGACTTCACCAAACCGACTTTAAAATACATATAAGAATACGAACCATCTGACCTTCATCCAACAATCGATATCCCCACTACAAAACTGCATAGAATCCAAATCCAACAATGAAAAATTATTATACCTAAAAATTTAAATCAAAATTCATGACTTATAACAAATATTTCAATGACTATTAGACTTCTACGAATTTTGGGTTGGACCTAACTCAACCTTACAAACCGGTTAGTAAGGTGAGCACTGCCTCTACTTATAAACCCATGTTCAAGCCTTATCTCATTCAATGCAGAACTCTTAACACACTCCATGACTGAACATTTGGAGCGTAACCCGAATGGCCAAACAGATCTTGGATAGGCTCTAATACCATATTGGAATTCTGGGTTCAGTCTAACTCAACCTTACAAAACTGGCTAGTAAGGAGAGAACGGCCTGGAGCCATGTTCAAGCCTTAGTGGGGCTCCTAACAAGTCCAATACATGGTAATAAGTTATGGCAAATCATACTTACAAAACAAATCAAAAGTCCTAGTTTTTGTACAAATATGAAGATTACCAACACAAAAGTAATACTCCCCCATGTCCTATATATTAGAGAAAGATGGGTTAACAAAGGTTAATGTATTTGGTTCTAACGTCAACAAAAGTTGATGTATGTGGTCCAAATTTTGAACGAGATACATCAACTTATGTTGAACCAACTTTCTCATATATAGGACCGGAGGGATTAATCAATAACCATTCATACACACACACATAAGTCAAAAAGGCAAGATTTTTATACAAATATAACAACTACGAACACTAATTCACACATGGGTAGTGACAATTCATGCATAAAAATAACCTATGATTTGCAATTCATGCAACAAAAAAAAAACATAACATAGTATTTAGGGTAAGTAGCAAACTACCTCTACTAAAAGCAGCACAAAGACCAGAATGAGCAAGAGCAAAGACAATATTCTTAGCAGCAACGATCTCAACAACCTTAGTTCTTTTCATCAAAAAAGGCAAAAAGGGTGAAGGAGAAGAATGATGTTTAGGGTCATGAGTATCAAATTGATGAGTCAAACGCATGTTCTGGAATCTATGTGGTGAAGTAGCAGCAACAAAGGAACGATGAGGTTTAGGAGAAATCTCGCGTGTTTGAAGCTTCTTGATGATGTTTTTGTTGTTGATCTTGATGTTGGGTTTAGAACCATTGTTTGAGGATTCACCTTTGGTTGCTACTATGCGCCGACAAGACCAAACTCCACGCCTTCTTTCGTCCATTGTCATCACTTCGACCACCACCAAATTTTCATATCTCTCTCTCTCTCTCTCTCTTCTTTTTGCAATTTGTAAACTTAGTTTTTAATTTTATATACTTTGGACTTCATATGATACCCCATTTGCTTTTTTTTATAAAATAATTTTTTTAATGAGAAATTTATAAAGTATAAAAAATAAAAGGAATAATTTTTACTTTCTATATATTTTATTTGTACTACCTTTTCCTTGAGTGTAATGGATACAAAATATTTGACTCCAATATTTTAAAAATTGGATTAAAGATCAAATCGGTGAGATCTCTAGATCAAAGTTCAGTTTGCTCAACAAGTTGAACACACGATTGAACCATTTAGTAAATAAAGGAAAATTCATACATAATCAAAGTTCACAACTAAATAAAGGAAATATTCTCAAAAAATCTATAACAAATACATAAAAGTATTAACATCCATGACAAAGAAAGGTATGCATGATATCAAGCCAAACATCTAAACTCGTGTGTATCAAAAGATTAACTATGAGTGCTTTATTGATTAATTAGATCAATATGGCCATCATAACTTGAATGTGCTATAAAATTACAAGAGAAATAAGGGATTGAATTATGTTGATAATTTTAAATACAAAGATGAATTTCCCTTAAATTCATTGTAACTCAAAAGGAAGTTATTCGTCAAATCATTTAATTGAGGTTGAGACGATTAGATAAAAGGTGAACTTAACCTATAAAGAACTTATGCAAAATTAAGTAAAGAGGGTAAGAGAAAGAAAGTGGCATGGTATGTTTATATTGGTTTATTATCCACCAATAGCTAGTTTAGTCCATCCCTAACAGAGTGATTTTGCATTCTCCTCAAGAAGGACTTAATCCACAATAGTCCACCTATGATTACGGTATCTCTTGTCCCACAAATTGTACCCAAATTTCAACCACAAAAATCTCACTTAATCAAGTCCTTTGCTACTCAACAATTCTAATTACAACAAACTCAAAGAGCATCCTGCAAAGCTCTTAACTTGACTTAAGTTTCTTCTTCGTCTTCTCAAAGCTCTGACCTAACTGGTCCTTTGAGGTGTTCATTTTTTTGATGATGTGTTAGCATGTTTGAAATTACAAGAATGTGTTTCTATCATACATTATACAAAGACTGGCCTAAGGATCTATGTCTCATCAAGAAGATATTTCAAAATAATCCCATATCAATTCAAGTTTTCAATAACAACTTGAATGATTTACATCATGTCCTATTCACTCTCAACTGAGAGGATATGAGATGAAGTACTAAATCCTAAGTTCATGGTATTTTTGAATATTTCATTCAATGAACTTGTTTTTTTTTCCTTTTTCTTTTTCGCTCTCTCTTTTCCCTCATAATTGTGTCAAAGGATATTGAATGATTGGCCTAAGTTATTCTTCTTGACTTCCTCTTTTCCCTTATATTTTAAGTTTTATATTCAATGACTTCCTCGCTGTGGTCAGCTTGGACTTGTGAATTTTGGATGGTTTTTGCCTCTGCTCGCCCTTGGCTCACTGTGGCGAGCTAACCTTTGTACAAATTTGTTGTTTTCTTTCTTGCTCAGTGTCTTGGCATCCAATTCCTTCATAAATGGGTAGAGTAAGGTACAAAAAGCATAATAGGGCAATTGTTCACATTTTCTTGGCTTTTCTCTAGATAACTTGTAAAACAAGTAACAAAAGTGTCTAAAATATACTGTGTAATTAACTACTTTCTAACACTTATCAGTACCCCTTGAATGTACCACTATTTTCTTGGAAATTTTTCAATAAAAGAATTCCTACTAAGGATAATTTATTTCATTGCGGCATGATGCCTTCGAGGAATCTTCTTCTTCTTCATCGTGACTACTTTGGTTGTATATGGAACCTAGTTTTCCGGTGGGTGGGACTTACTTTTGTTAGTTGTACTGACATCGACGAACAAGCTAAGCTTTGGAGTTTTGTGGAACTCACTTATTTGGAAAGGAGATTCTCCCTTGTTTGTAGGTAACTTGGATGACTTCCATTTGAACCTTGTGGAAAAAGTGTAATGCCCACATTTTCAGTAATAAAATTATTTTGTCTAAACAGTTAAGTAGACGTGTAAAACTTCATTTTTGTTGGTGGCTGAAAGACACACAATCCAATTAATTTTGTTGACTTTTCAAGCATGGTGGCTGAATCCCTTACAATGTTTTGGTTTAGTCACTTTGTAATTTGTTTTTAGCTATTTGCTCGTTTCTTTGATTTCTTGAAATTTTATTCTCTTTTATCCCTTATGGGCACTCCTCGTGCTTTGATGGGAGGTTTCTTAATATATGTTTCCTTTTTGGCCTTTAAAAAAAACAGTATAATATTAAATGAAGTCGGACAACATGGTTCTTCTATTTACATTTTAAGTTAGTGGGGGTATTGCATACGTTGACTACTTATGTGGCAAGTCTGCTTATAGTTCAACTCAGTTTGTATTTGCCCCCCCCCCTCCCTTTAGGTTTAGGG
>Ga0315915_1007570_pt1 | contig 12936 bp, 11 predicted proteins | sample MpolbnodulesMG_FD_207738 | JGI IMG/M metagenome (GOLD analysis project Ga0315915, IMG submission 207738) | Medicago polymorpha root nodule microbial communities from Los Angeles, California, United States - branched nodules | ecosystem: Host-associated > Plants > Roots > Nodule | place: USA... | reverse complement strand
GTATTTTTTATATTGAAAGAAAAATGACTCAAAGTAGAATTAAAATTGATTTGAAATTTGATTAAGAAAGAAATAAAAAGAACGATCACTTGATTTTGGATCAAGGTTTATTATGAAAATGATTTTTTTGTGATTTTTGGTTATTTGCATGTTTTTATTTTATTTTTTGAATATTAATTGAAACATAAAATAAAACTAACGTAACAAGAAAATAAAAGTGCGAGGAATTTCCGTAGTGACGTTGGATCACCACGAAAACCCTTTTCTAACCTAATATTTTTTTCATTTTTTTTAATATATAAAAGCGGAATAAATAAAATAAAATAAAATAAAAGGACAACCGAATGGACAAAATTACCGAAGGGACAAAATTCCGAAGGGACTTTTTCAAAGGGACATAAAAAAAAGAGGGAGAAGAAAAGAATAGTTCGTCAACACAAGCTAAATGAGGGAGAAGAGAGAAAAGTTCTTTGACAACTCGAGAACTTTTGGTGTGTGAAATTGTGAGGGATGAGAGCTCTATTTATAGGTGAAGAGGTTGATGAAAATGGAACATTGGTTTAATGGACTTTGATGGGGAATTGAATGAGATTGATGGTTTTGGAATGTGAAAGTTGACATGAGGAATCTTGGCCATGAATGGTGGTGTGGTTGAGATAAAAAAAAATTGGACCTTGTGCATTTTATTTTTGGACTTATTCAAAGTGATTAATAAAAAGAAAATAAAGTAACCTAAAATAAAAATAAAAATAAAAAATAAAAATAAAAGATGGAAATAAAAATAAAATAAAAACTAATAAAATAAAATAAAAACTAATAATAGAATAAAATAAAAAGCGGGTCCGAAATCAAACCAAAAATGAGACATTTTAAAATACCTCTCTGCCGAAATTTTCTTTGAAAAGTCAAAGATTATTCAGGATCAAAAGGCGCATGAATGTAGGGTCTTAGGTCAAAAATTGGGGTATGACAATTTGTGACAGAGTTAATTTTTTTTTCCGTCTCAATGAATCTATAAATAATAATAAAAAATAAATTTCATCACTAACTTTGTCCCAAAGTTGGGACGAATTTGGTAATTCCGTCAGCATTATGTGACGAAATAAAGGAGTCATGTTTTATTAAATATATTTCACCCCTGATTCCGTCTCAACTCTGCAATGGATAGTAGTATTCCGTCTCCAAATTATTGCGACGATCATTATTGCGATTAAATTATTTTGTTGCATATTCCGTCCCAAATTCTATTTGTGACAGAATTTTGAACTACTGTGTGACAGAAAATTTTGTCTTGATTTAATTTTTTTCTTGTAGTGTTAATATAGGAATGGGTTATTCGTGGTAACTTTGCGATTAGAACCCTTTTGTGAGGTTTGATAGAGTAAATTATTTCATCTTTGAAGAGATTTGCTCTACAATTCAAGTTCCTATCAATTGGAACCCTTTTGAAGAGATTAGAACCCTTTTTTAATTGATAGTTTAGGTGATATGAAACAAAGGATATTGAAAGTGAATTTTTGGTAAATTGATTAATATAGTTTTATAGTGCGATCAATGCATCTTAAACTACCCTGTGGTTTGTTAATAGCCATCGAATTACATACATTGTAGCATATATACAACAATTACGCAGTGCAGCATATATACAATGCGTCTTACTACCCCGCAAAGTTCAAATAATATTGATTTGAGGTTGTGTTTATAGAAGACTTGTTGGTGTGGACGAGGATAAGGAGAAAAAAAAAACTCTAAATGCATTAAGGGACAGAGATTGAGATGTAGATCATACACCTCGTCTCGCATAATCTTCAATAAAATTACAATAAAACTTTATAAATATATTTTAGAGATTTTTAATATGCATTTTTTGGGTTACTATATTTTATGTATGAAGCTTACACCGTCGTTTAATGATGATTAATGAACTTGTAAGACACACAAATGAGTTATTCTTTTTTAATCAAATTTCTTTCATACGCAATAGTAGAGATTGAACCACTGACCTCTAACTTAAGAGGTTCAAATTGTTTATCACTTAGTCTAATTCATCATTGATAATGTCATAATATGGATTATCTTCGTTAGTTAAAAAAGCATTGAGTAATAAAGAAAGGGAAATGATAAAGATATAGCAAATACAATGCATCCAAAAAGAAAAAGAACGTAGCAAGCAAATACAAAGTACAGAATAAAATATTTCCCCGAGTGGGAAATCATGCAAGCAAATAAAGTCAAGAGCGTGGTGTTGAAATTAACTCGACGCGCCGTTGAATATGAACTGCGATGCTTCTTCGTTGTTTTACTCTCCTAGCTGGAGTACATCATTTTACACAGCCGCGTAAAAGGTAGTTGTTTTTTCTTCAATTAAAAAATAAATCAAGAATTAAGAAGCCATTCTATTTTTATTTTTATGTTATCTTCCAGTAGCTATTATAATTCTAAGAAATACCATCAAGATAATGCGACATAAATGATAGATATTTGGATTCGATCCAGCATTGTACAAAAAAAAAAAATAAGACAAAAAACTCGTTGAAAAAATACAAATTACTTCAGGTGATTGACCTCCACAATATATTTACACATTATATTTTTGGCTTTAAAAATAAGCTTACTTAAAGAATTTATGAAATATTTGTAAAGATAACCAATTATTTTAAGAATTTCTTTAAAAATTTACTTTATGACTTTAATTTTTCATTATTTGTTATCTGGTTTTTATATTGGATTTAATCATCAGTACAAAAAATTTAGGTAAAAAATGTCAATTTTTATAAACTATCTCATTTGGTCTTGTTTACAAGAAACATTTGAGTCAACAATTTATAAACTATCATATTCGGTCTTATTTATAAGAGACATTTGAATAAAAAAATTGATGTATGTAGTCTAAATTTTGAACTAGATACAATCATTTTTATTCAACCGTTTGCATTTTGAACCGAACCTAACTGTTCCAAACTGAACCAAATTGTTTCGAATTGAACTGAATCGTTATTATTGGTGCCGTTGAAAAAAATATAAGAAATCAAACAAAATCGAATTTTAGAAGTTTTCAAAACCGAACCGAACTGTTTCGAATCGAACCAAACCGAACTGTTTTCATCCAAACTGTTTCAGTTCAGTTCCATATTTGTTATTAATGATTCAGTTTTTTTAGTTTGACTCGGTTCAATTCAGCAATTTAGTTCAATTTTTTGGTTTTATTGCCCACCCCTATCTCTAAGGAAGACCAAACTTAATGTGATGTAAAATAGGAACTTGGAAGTAACACTTAGCAATGTCTAAAACGTGTATCTTCTTGCTTTGAGATATAGAATATAAGCTGATTCAAAGCTTATGAAAGTGGAAGAAAATATCCAGCATTTCAATGGGGTGGGTGGATCAGGTAGCACTGGGAAATATGCTCTTGATTGTCAAGGTACTTGAAGGATCGTTTGAGTGAGTTGGTGTGTATGTATGTATGTTTCCAACTATAGCCCATATCAGCTGCCCCTTAATTGACAATACACTGCTCAAACTATAAAATCAGTTCAATATGACATACATTTATCAAGTTATTCATCTATCTTATCTTATACTTAAAGAAGGAGAATGTTAATGAATTCGTTGTTTCTCATGGTCACGAAACAAAAAGAAAGATTTTTATACAAAATTTCTTTTAGGGTAATTCTTGACTATGTTTACAATGAATTTGTTAGCAAAGTCCTATTTGACAAAACAAACATTTTTGAGCTTATGGATTTATTTTTTTAATTATGCGATTTTGACATCCTATTTTTTCACCTTTCGCATTTATCCTTCTTACATTTTTTTAAAAAAATATTTCTCATTGACCAATTAGTTAAAAGATTATCTTTTATGAATCAATTAATTCAAAGAAAAATATGTAATTAATTTATTATATAAATTAACATAAGACAAATATTTGTTATTGGTTAATTAGTTATTTAAAATATGGTCTTTTGCGAATCAATTAGCCAAAAGATAAACATGTAATATTGTTTCTTTTGAGTATATTCTAGATAGAATTTTGAAGAAAATTATAAAATTTTGTAATTTCTATAATTTTAATTGTAAAATTTATATTTACTACTTAAAAGAAAATTGCTGGAAACTTAGCAATCTAAAACTCTGATAAATGAATTTAAATCTTATTCTTAAAAACTAACTCAAAGAATGAAATTCCCAAACACATGTATATCCGATAATCTAAAAATATTAGCATTGTAGTAAAACACTAAAACAAGTTATTCTTGTAAGCTTAACTCAGTTGGTAGGGAGAATGGATAAAATATGTAAGATTCGGGGTTTAAACTCTGACCACCGCAAAAAAAAAAAAACTAATACAAGTTGAATAAATCAGTCTTTGAAAGTAAAGTAAATGAAAAAAGAAGAATGCGAGATTGAGAAGAAAAATAAAACACTAATCTATTCTTAAAAATCATGGTTTGGCCTAATACGACCCCACAAAACTGACTTGCAACTTGAAAATTGTCGCCATTTATAAACACATATTCATGTCATATTTTATCTGACTAACAATATTGAGCTTGGTTTGTGAACATAAATGGATGAAATTTTGATAGTAGATAGTCCACCGGATTTTAACAAATAATTACAAGGTTGTATTAGACTCTATCACAATGTCTAAGACCACTGTTACTATATAAATCAAAATCATATTTTTATAATGCTCTATATATGCACGTGTGGACCGTAGTTTGTTTAATGATGGTTAGAGAACGCCAAAATGATTGTGATTTTTGTGTTTGTTTACTGTCCTTTTGACAAACGCGACTCTAACACGGCAATCACACACATATATACTTCAAACAACCTACGACTTTTACACTTGTTATCCGCACTCTTTCTCTGTCTCTTTTTTTCCTGTGTTTCATTGGTTTACAACCTTAACATGGGTCTATGCTTCACTTCACTCTCTCACCGATCACCACCCTCTTCCCTCAATATTCATAACACTTCAGGCAAGTCATTATATCCTTCAGAATTTTCTCGCAGCTCAATTCAGTCATGACAAAAAGATAATATTAGAGACTGAATTGGACCGTCGAAAAATTGTGACAGAGCAAATTGGATTTTTAAGAATTAAAATTTATGCAATTTTTTTTAGTTAAAAGCTCAAAATTTTACTTAATTAACTATCTTATTTACAGGGTTTGGGAGTAATAATGATGATAGTACAAAGGAAGAGTCATCATCATGTAATAAGAGTAAAGTTTGGGAGATTGGAAATAGTGAAAGTGATAGTAAAGGAGATGAAAGCATAGAGATAAGTGGGAAGTTTCTAGAAATGCCAAATTTGAAGGTGTTTAGTTATGGAGATTTGAAGGCTGCAACAAAGAGTTTCAAGTCAGATGCATTACTTGGTGAGGGTGGTTTTGGTAAAGTGTATAAAGGTTGGTTAAATGCTGTGACACTGGCACCTGCAAAAGCTGGTTCTGGAATGATAGTGGCTATCAAAAAATTGAAACGTGATAGTCTTCAAGGTCTTCAAGAATGGCAGGTCAGTTAATTTCCAAATCTTTGAGGATACTTTGTACTGTTCACAATCTTTAGAGTCAAATGTAGTGTATGATTATTTATGATGAATATGTATAATCATGGTTTTAAATTGTTGCTGCGGTTACCTTGTGAAACTTCATATCGTGACAAAATACGGAAAAATGTGGCCTATGCGGTTGAAATTTCAGTTGTGATACCGTTGTAGAATCACAAAATCTGTTGTATATTGCTGTCATGATCTCACGGTTGCGGACCACATTTTAAAACCATGTGTATAATAGAATAGAAATAAAAGCTTTGACTCATAAGTAAATTTAAACCGCGGTTGCGTTGTGATCCTCAATATTAGAGAGGATTACAATTAAATGTGGTTGATGCAGTCTAAATTACTGTGCTTGATATTGCAGCTTAGATTACAGTCACTGATTGTTTATTAAAACCATGCTATAAATTCTAATTCAGCTATCTGACTTTATATTCTTTCTTTTGTTCATATGACAATTCAGTCAGAAATCAATTTTTTAGGAAGGATTTCTCACCCCAACTTGGTGAAGCTACTAGGTTACTGTAGGGACAACGATGAATTTCTTCTTGTGTACGAGTTCATGCCAAGGGGAAGCTTAGAGAATCATCTCTTTAGAAGTATGAACTTTGAGACACTATAAAGTGAATAAGAGCAAAATTATTGGCTATGAAGGATCTGAGTTTAATTTCAGTTTTGTTTTTGTTTGTTTTAGGAAATACTAACATAGAGCCACTTTCTTGGAACACTCGACTCAAAATAGCTACCGATGCAGCTCGAGGCTTAGCTTTCTTGCACTCCTCAGATAAGCAAGTCATATATAGAGATTTCAAGGCTTCCAATATACTTCTTGATGGGGTTAGTTATTTTTTCTGTTGGTCTTATTATTTGATTTTATCTATTAGCATAAGCACTTATAAGACTCTGTGAGAGGCTATGGAAACAACTTATGACACGGCTATAAGCTAGCTGTTGTGATATTTGGCAAGTATATGAATTTGGACACTTAACTGTTCTGTTAACTAAACCTTTCACACTATAGCGTATTACCCGAACATTCATCGTCATATTCCTCATATATAAACCTCGCAGAACAATCATCATATTTAAAGATACATTTTCTACGTCTCTTTTTTTTTCTTCTTTCGATCCACATATCTATTAACTGTCAATTATATGTCTTCTACAGAATTACAATGCAAAGATTTCAGATTTTGGGTTGGCTAAATTTGGACCATCTGGGGGAGATTCACATGTGACTACTAGGATCATGGGCACATATGGTTATGCTGCCCCAGAATACATGGCAACAGGTGATTATATCTATATCTGTATCTATATCTATATCTATACACACTGAATGGATTTTTGTAAACATATATACTTCAAATTGAGAAATAGTCTAATAGATTATGTCATATTATTCAACAGGTCATTTATATGTGAAGAGTGATGTTTATGGATTTGGCGTAGTGCTGCTTGAAATGTTGACAGGATTGCAAGCATTTGATTCAAAGAGGCCTGAAGGGCAGCAAAACCTAATTGAATGGATCAAGCCATCTCTCTCTGATAAAAGAAAATTGAAAAGTAACAACATTGTTGATTACAGGTTAGAGGGTCAATATACATCAAAGGCAGCATTCGAAACAGCACACCTTATTCTTAAATGCCTTCAACCTGACCCTAAAAAACGTCCTTCAATGAATGATGTTTTAGGGATATTGGAAGGCATAAAAGCTATCAAACATAAAAGGAAGATATCCAAGAATCATTGTACTAAGTCTGCAACTGTGGATAATTTATAAAAAGCCAATTTGTCCATTTAAAAATTGAGGGTGAAGATTTTTTAAACAGTCAATTTATAGTCATTTCTATGTTTTAGTTTATTTTGTTAGTTAGTTGGAGGAGAAATTCTTTTAGTTTTCTTCATTCTTTGAGTTAGTCACATTTTTTTAAAGTGAAAAAATATTTTCTGTTGTAAGTAATGTTAATTCCTTTGTGAAAAAAAATGTTAACTTCCTGAAAGACCAATGTATTTTCTTATAGTTTGTACGTGACTTTATTTGACCATAAACTTTTGCGTTGTTGTGTGAACCCTCGCACTTTCGTCCTTTGTAAAAAGCAATCTCAATAAATTTTGGAGTGTGGGTGTTTAAAACTATAATTGACCTCGATTCACAAGCAATGTGAGACTTTAGAATGCACCGAAATATCGAGAAAGATGGATACCAAATGAGTATAAGAAGATGAAAGTGTGGCAGTAGCGTTTAATCTTAATCTGGGTAATGAAGTTTTCAGAAGCTTGTTGGTTCTATATAAATATATTTCATTAGTAGGGTGTATCTTGAACAGCTCTTAAATAAAATTGTAAAAGTATATCATGGTATAAGGAAGAGGGAGGCTTCATTTTGCAAACATGAGAAGGAAGACCAAATTTAATGTGATGTAAAATAGGCACTTGGAAGCAACAATTAGCAATGTCTAAAACGTGTATCTTCTTGCTTTGAGATATAGAATATAAGCTGATTCAAAGCTTATGAAAGTGGAAGAAAATATTCAGCATTTGAGTTGGAAGAAAATGTTTGTGACTATCGGATACCGCTTAATTGACAGTAGATTGTTCAAGCTATAAAATCAGTTCAATGTGACATATATTTATCAAACTATTCATCTGTCTTATACTTTTTTTTGACCGAAACAAAGTTAACTATTATCATTAATCAATCAATGTTCAATACAAGAAGGATAAGAATCAAACATACGGTGACTAACCCAAGAACAGGCTGCCCTAGCTAAACTATGAGCAACCATGTTCGCTTGTCTCCTAACAAACTTCACCTCAAAGTTGGAATGTAAAGATAACTGATAAATAATACTAGAAACAATAACATAGAATTCCGAATCACCATGGCCCGGAGACGACAGAGCTTGCACTAAAATAGATGAGTCGGACTCGAACACAACCCGGTCCCATCTGTTCGCATTAGCAAAGTGAAGGGCCTCGAGTAAGGCTACTGCCTCCCCCTCCAAAACTGTCATATTTGTCCGCTGTCATTTCGTTTGAGCCCGAATAAATTGCCCACGGGAGCCTCTAACACAACACGCAAAAGATGTAATATGGTTACGATCATGGAACGCGGCATCCACATTGCACTTCAACCACGTCTCGTTCAGTTTCTCCCAAACTGAACTGTTACCTTGCACTCTACTCTGCCCGTGTTGTACAATCAGTGGTGAGTGGTGTTTATGAACCTCTTGCCATTGTTGTCATGCATCTAGTGTTGTCCTTCCAATGCTCGTTGAAGTATGATGAGCGTCATTCCAAATGACATCATTACGTGCAGCCCAAATTTGCCAAAGAAGTACATCCACCCGACCAGCAATGTCTCGGCTTTCTGAACGACATATATCAAAAACAAAGTCTGCCAAACTGCTCACAGTTCCAACTCGCAGTTGCAGCACAGTCACAAGCCCGCCCAATACCAACTCTCACGTGCCATCGTACAACCTACAAAAGCATGTCAATCTGTCTTATACTTAAAAAGGAGAATGCTAATGAATTATTTGGACTCCTAGTCGAGGAAACCAAAAGCAGGAGTTTTGCATGGAATTCTTATCTTGTTATTCTTGACTAGGTTTACAAGGAATTTGTTAGCAAGGTTCTGTTTGACAAAGCAATTTTTTTAGCTTATGATTTTTTCAGTTATTCGATTTTGACTAAAGTTTATGTATCATCTTAGGTGCGAAAACGAAACAAATATCACTAACCAATTAGTTAAAAGATTATCTTTTATGAATCAATTAATTCAAAGAAAAATATCACTAAGCAAGGTCTTGTTTGAGAAAACAAAATTGAGCTTATGATTTTATTTTTTTTTCAATTATGCGAATTTGACTAAAGTTTATGTACCTTAGACACGAGAAAACGAAAAAAAAAGATATAACTAACCAATTACTTAAAAACTTATCTTTTATGAATCAATTAATTCAAAGAAAAATATGTAAAACACTGATACAAGTTGAGTAAATCGTTCGGTCTTTGAAAAGTAAAATGGGAGATTGAGAAAAATGGTAAATAGTCATTTTTATGAATGTGTTATGAGTAAGCTAAGATTAGAGATGGTGCGGGGGGGGGGGGGGGAATGTCACGAGCAAGGTGGGCGACGGCGCCAATATCTTTTTCTGGCATGATCCGTGGTTAGGAGGAGTTCCTTTGAGAGTGTGGTTTAGTCATTTGTTTGAGTTAGCGGATGACAAGTCTCTCACTGTTTCGCTTATGTTGACACTCGGTGGGAGGAGGGTGGGGCGGCGTGGAGGTGGCAGAGACGGTTGTGGGTTTGGGAGGAGATGTTACGGGAGTGTATCATATTACTACGTAGTGTTTCTTTGCAGCTTGATGTTACAAATTCCTGGAGGTGGGAGCTTGATCCATTTGAAGGTTACACATTCTGTGGCTTATAATTTTTTAGCTGCACAGGTTACTCTTATGGTAGATCAAAGGGAGGACATTGTTTAACATAAACAAGTTCCTCTAAAAGCGTATGTTTTTGCTTGGAGATTGTTACGTGATAGGCTCATCACTCGGTCTAATTTGCTGGATCACGGTGTTGTTACAGATGGCGCGACGGGTTGTCTGATGGGTTGGGACCATCTTGAGACTTCTCAGCATTTATTTTTATCTTGTGTTTTTTATGGCTCTTTATGGTAGGTGGTGCAGTCCTAGCTTGGGGTGTTGGGACCGGATGCTGATAGCATTTTCGATCACTTTTATCAGGTCAGTCATTCAGCTGTAGGTTTACCGGCAAGACGCTCTTTTTTGCAGCTAGTTTGGCTTCTTTGTGCTTGGACTATTTGGAATGATTGCAATAATAGATTGTTTAATAATGTAGAAAATTTCATAGTACAATTGTTAGATAAAGTAAAGCACACCTCGCTACGGTGGCCACACGCTAGTAATATTAACTTTGTTTACGGTTTTAGTTCGTGGTGGTCAAGCCCCCTGCTTTGTTTGGACATTGGCTAAGTGATATTGTACTTGTGATAGGTTGTAATTATTAGAAGTCCCCTAGGTACACCTTGTGCTTGGGAGATATCCTAAATTGTTAATATATTTCATTTTTGTTTATTAAAAAAAAATTGTAAAACCTAAAAACAAAATATACCTATAAACAAAAATATTTGTATTAACAAATCTAAACAAAATTATACATCTCTTATTTCTTAAAGTTAACCCGAGCGCAAAATTTTGTCCTAGATTTAACCTAACTTCTTTGCCTAATTTTACTATATTAACCCTATTTAATTAAACCTATTTAATTTAATCAAAATGTTAATTGTTATGGAAATCAAAATAAACAAATCGCTCCTAATTTTTCTCCTTAATTTTACTAAACAAATAAACAAATCCTCCTATTCTTATCCATAACAAAAAAACAGCACATCACTCTTATTATTTCCTTTTATTAAAAAACAAAACAAAATCATTTCCAAAATAAATATCAAGAATCGTTCCTATTTTTTTTGAAAAAACAGATCGCTCCTATTTTGTTAACAGATCTCTCCTATTTTTTGAAAAAACAGATCGCTCCTATGAATCCAATCGTTGCTTAACAAATTATCATATTTTCCTACCTCCTCTGGCAAACAGTCACTCCTATTAATCCATAGTTTATTTAATCCGCCACTAAGACAAATAGTACTTTCACTCTTTTATTTCAATTACGCTCAACAATATTAAATTGCATAAACTCTTTTATTAATTAATCTCTTTCATTGTTGTGAAGAGAAATCTGAGGGATTTTCAGAAAATTTATCAGAAGGTTATTCTTATTTCTTAAAGTTAACCGGAACACAAAATTTTGCCCTAGATTTAACTTAACTTCTTTGCTTAATTTTACTATATTAACCCTATTTAATTTAATCAAAATGTTAATTGTTATGGAAATCAAAATAAACAAATTGCTCCTAATTTTTCTCCTTAATTTTACTAAACAAATCCTCCTATTCTTATCCATAACAAAAAACAGTACATCACTCCTATTATTTCCTTTTATTAAAAAATAAAACAAAATCATTTCCAAACTAAATATCAAGAATCGCTCCTATTTTTTTGAAAAAACAAATCACTCCTATTAATCCAATCGTTGCTTAACAAATTATCATATTTTCTTATCTCCTCTGGCAAACATATCGCTCCTATTAATCCATAGTTTAGTTAATCCGCCACTAAGGCAAACAGTACTTTCACTCTTTTATTTCAATTACGCTTAACAACATTAAATTGCATAAACTCTTTTATTCATTAATCTCTGTCATACCCCAATTTTTGACCAAGGCTGTCACTGACACGTGCCGTTTAAATTACATTCATACGCCGTTCGGCTCTGGTTTTCAGTAGAAATTTCGGCAGAGAGATATTTTAAAATACCTCATTTTTTGGTTCCGAGTCGGGCCCTCTTCTCTCAATTTTCATTTTTATTTATTTTCTTTTAATCAAGTAATTTTTACATTCATTTTTTTTATATATATATTTTTTTTCGTTAGTCTTTATCTTTATCATTTTTTTTTTTACATATCTTTATCTTTTATCCATTTAGAGTTTTCTTTTCATTTATTTTTATTTATTTATCAAACCCTTGGTGGCCAAGACTCACACCCTTGGTGGCCAAGGTTCCCCTTTTATAAATACAACCTGTCTGTACAGCAAGAGAGGAGAGGAAGGAACACGAACGTACAAACAACACAACACAGCCGCAAACTCAAACCTGCAAAAACAACCAAAAAAGGTCGCACAACACAAACAGCCCACAAATTTCACAGCATCATACACAAGTTCCTAGTCACTTTATACAACACAAAAGCCGAATCTCACAAACAACAACAACAGTCCAAAACCGAATCTCACCAAAAACAACAACAACAATCAAAACCGTGATCTCACGGCATCAACACACAAGCACAACCGAACCAAACATCCAGGACCAAACCGTTACAAAACGGTTCAAACTCAAAAAAAAAGTATTAATATTTTCTTCTCACTTAGATCTAGGCTCATAGGATACTTGTTTGTAGATCTAGGGTTTAGATTTGTGTAGAGGAGAGAGACAGGAAGAGAACGAACTAAAAAAATAAAAAAAAGCGTTTAAGGCGGTGGCGCCGCCGCCGCCGCCACCACCACTGCTCTCCCGTCGGAGAAGAAGAAGACAAGAGGAGAGAGAAGAGAGCTTCTCTCTCTAGAAAGAGAAGAGAGAGAAAGAGAAAGGGAAAATGGGAAAAATTGGGTCACAACCCTTTTTATATACCTCTTATGACCCGACCCAAGAACCGAACCGACCCATTTCCTGCAGGCCCAACCCGCGCCCCTCTGTCCTCCTTCTCCCCTTTTATTT
>Ga0315915_1007567_pt1 | contig 12938 bp, 11 predicted proteins | sample MpolbnodulesMG_FD_207738 | JGI IMG/M metagenome (GOLD analysis project Ga0315915, IMG submission 207738) | Medicago polymorpha root nodule microbial communities from Los Angeles, California, United States - branched nodules | ecosystem: Host-associated > Plants > Roots > Nodule | place: USA... | reverse complement strand
TGTCCAAAAAGGAGAACTAGAGTCCAGAAAAAAAACTCAAACGTGTAAAGGATATATCATTTTTATTTTATTTAAGTGGGGGTGGGTATTATACTTAATTTTTTGTTTGAGGCCCGTAGCATTTGGAGGCCCGGCCTGGTTGAGCACCTTGCACTCCCCCAAGGCCGGGCCTGTTAACAATAATGATGATGATAAAGGGTTCCAAGAATCTTTGAGATTTTTTTAATTTTGGATAAAAAAAGGAAAAAGATAAAAGAAAGAGGAAGATTTTAATTGTGACAATGGAGTGTTGTTAGATACGCTTTTAGTACAAAATATTGCGGCACTATAACATTGTTGCGTAGCGGAATTTGGTATATAGATGATTGTTAAAATTCGGCCACGATTAAGTGGTATAGCGCTGTTATAGTTGTTATTCAACAACATTGGTTGTTACTTTTTAATGTTGCTATTTAACTTTTAGCATTAATGAGCTGAGGTTTAAGCTGGTCAAGTGAAATTCAAATAGGGGCTCTGTTATTTTGAGTAGATTTCTTTTCTTTGATTTTCTTTCTCATGTTCATCCTGAATTGTTTATTAATTTGATCTTATTTGTTTATTAATTTGAATTGCTAGGGAGTTGGTGATGAAAAAATATGCATAATATAAAGCTTCCTGCCACCAAATATGTTGAAATTGGAGACTCCCAGGAAACTATTGGTGAGTTTTATTTTTCTTCTCTAAATTTTAAGGTTTCTCCTCCCACTTTACGTTTAGTTTCTTAACTTAAATTATAATTTTTCCATGAGAGTAATAAGAAGATTACAAGTGAATAAATGATTGTTTGTAGCAATGGAAGACATTAACAAACAGATTGTGGAGGACCCGCCTTTTGCATTTGAGACGCTTCTTATTGGAGTGCAAAGTTATTCCATTAGAACTTTACTTTAAGAATTGAAGACTTTGATGGACTCATCATCAGACCTAAATTATAATTCTTCCATGAGAGTAATAAGAAGATTATAAGTGAATAAATGATTATTTGTAGCAATGGAAGACATTAACAAACAGATCGAGGAGGACCCGCTTCTTGCATTTGAGACGCTTCTTACTGGAGTGCAAAGTTATTCCATTAGAACTTTACTTCAAGAATTGAAAACTTTGATGGACTCATCATCAGACCTTGACCATCTTGTATCTAACCACGAGTTCAAACTAAAGTTGATTTCTCTTTTTCATGACTGAATCAACATCGAGGACTCTTACCTTCTGATGTGAAGGAGTTTGTTGAGATAGTGCAGAATTTCTTCAATGACAACATTATCAGACAAAACACTTCTCAACAAGTACTAAGGAAGCACAACCAACTTCTTGATTCAAAAACTGATCTTATGAACAAGCTTAGGAGTGCAAAGAGTACACAAACCCAAATTGATAGTGAATCTTCAACTGCAAATGCTCAGATACACAAACTCTCTTTACAAATTGATGATCTTGTGAAACAAAGAGATGATTTGAAATCAGCAGTGAACAAATGTGATGTTCAGAAGGAGAAGTTGATGGCTAAATGCACTGAATGGGCACAACAAAGTAAAGAGTTACTTTCTGATTGTGCTTCCTTAGTACTTGTTGAGAAGTGTCCTGTTTGATAATGTTGTCATTGAAGAAGTTTTGCACTATCTCAACAAACTCCTTCACATCAGAAGGTATGAGTCCTCGATGCTGATTCTGTCCATGAAAAACAGAAATCAACTTCAATTTGGACTCGTGGTTAGATACAAGATGGTCAAGGTCTGATGATGAGTCCATCAAAGTCTTCAATTCTTGAAGCAAAGTTCTAATGGAATAACTTTGCACTCCAGTAAGAAGCGTCTCAAATGCAAGAAGCGGGTCCTCCTTGATCTGTTTGTTAATGTCTCCCATTGCTACAAACAATCATTTATTCACTTATAATCTTCTTATTACTCTCATGGAAGAATTATAATTTAAGTTAAGAAACTAAACACAAAGTGGGAGGAGAAACCTTAAAATTTAGAGAAGAAAAATAAAACTCACAAATAGTTTCCTGGGAGTCTCCAATTTCAACATATTTGGTGGCAGGAAGCTTTATATTGACATTTGAAGCAGAGGGTATGCATATTTTTTCATCACCTTCTTTGTTTATTAATTCAAATAATGAATCATGGACTTTTCTACTTAAACATTTGAACTTTGATTATATGATTTCTGATTGCTGTTCACATTGGTATTTATATATGCACACTTAATTGTGAGCTTGTTTTAATTTATGTTAATCATGTTTTCCCTCTTTATTAGTTTATGGCACATCAAGAACATTGTTGTAATTTCTCTAACTTATATTTGTTGATTGTTTCTTGAGGCTTCAAAATATAAAGCGAGAAGATTCTTGCTCAGGGTTGTCATCTTGGTGCGAATACTTGGAGAGAAATACCAAAATATTCTTCATCAGTTATCTCAAACATTCCATGAAAGAGATGTTTTGTAGAATTAAGCTATCAAGTAGGATTCTCCTCAGATTGGCGGTATCATTCTGAAATTGTGTACAACCGTAATTGGATAAGAAGAAAAATGTAAGCGAAAGTGTTTTAGTTCACAGAAATTATTCAGTTTTGAAATCATTCAGAACGAGAAATTTGCACCTATTATGGAAATATTACTACTTACCGATGCTGCTTCAAAGTGACATACATAACCCTTGTCTTTCTTCAATTTTAACAGAGTTCAACTGTGGGTGACAACAACACATGTCAATTATGCGCATTGAAAGAACTTTCCTTTACACCAGTACAATTTGTTTGCTCATATTGTGGCAAACGGCAAACTCATCAATTGAAAAGCAAACTATTTCTGTAGAAAAGGAAAAGAATTTGATCCAGAGTGTTGCTTTTGCTCCAACAGCTATAAGAAGTCTAAAGGCGAGTGCATCACATTGAACATGACATCTGTTTCAAAGGAACTTCTTGAACAAAAGACAAACGATGAAGTGCTTGATGAACCGGTAAGTTTTAATACCCTTTACTATATAATTGAACTTGATATAGAGAAATTTAAATGAACACTTTATGACTGTTGTTTCTTCTAGTGGGTTGAATCCAATACATGCAAAAGATGGCAGCATCAAATATGTGCACTCTATAACAAGAAAGCCGATTTGGATAGCAGTTCTGAGTATATATGTCCTTTGTGCTGCTTAAAAGAAATTGAAAATGGAATGCACATTCCCTAACCTGAGATTTCTATTTTTTGTGCTAAGGACCTGCTGAAAACTGTGCTTAGTGACCATATAGAGAGAAGACTTTCATCTTCTAATGCAAGAGAGATTAGAAAGGCAAAAAATCGAAGGGAGCGAGAATCTTCACGAGGTAAGATTAAGAAAACTATACATTTAAAATGGTTGAATAATCTACGAAAATATATTATTATTATTATTATTATTATTATTATTATTATTATTATTATTATTATTTCAGCATTAGCATGTCAGTAGTAACTGCTGTCAGTAATAATTAGTTAGATAATTGATTCCTTTTATATAACTATCAGTCCGATCAATAGTAGCCTGCCATAAACACTCGTCTTTATTTATTAATATTATTGATATTTTTCAGTCCCTTCCTAGTATGTTATTTAAAAAGAAATTGAATATTCATTATTGTCTGATTTGTCATGCACGACTCCAAAACTGTATGTTGTAGTTGCGGAAAGTCTCTCTAAGAGAAGTGTTATCTGTTGACAAACAACTGACAGTGAAGAGGCAGTTTCTGGACATCATTCTAGAGGAGAATTACCTTGCTGAATTCTCTTATAGGTCAAGACTAAGTTTTAAGTTTAAAGTGTTACTCCAAGTTTGATGTCTACTCTCTTATTTCTGTATTTAATAGATTAGCTTTCTCTTGATGTCTATTCTATTTAAGATTCAACAACAGAATTTCTAGTGGTTTCAGGTTATTCTTCTATTTCAGAAGATTGAAGGAGCTGATGTATGCATATTTGCAATGTATGTTCAGGAGTTTGGCTCATAATGTGGCAATCCAAATCAACACTGTGTATATATTTCATATCTCGATTCTGTCAATCATTTTACACCTCGAAGACAGACTACAAGCGAAGAAGCTCTTTGTACATTTGTTTACCATGAGATATTGGTAATTTGATTTCTAAATATTGTTGCTAATTGCTTTACTTTAGACCACGTTTCATTTGATACTTAATCCTTCCTTGTATTTATGCTTTATTTTTCCTATCATCAGATTGGGTACCTTGACTTCTGTAAGAAACGAGAATTTGCAAGTTGCTACATATATGCCTGTGCTCCTAAAAAAGGATGATTGCATTCTATATCTCCATCCAAAAACTCAGAAGACCCCGAAGGATGATAAACTACAGGAGAGGTCAGTCTCTTTTTTTTTCCCCCTCCTTATGTATGCGCATGTGTGTGTTGAATTTTCATGAACTTGTGTAGCCATTGAGTATTTATATTCTTTGTTTGTGCAGGTATCTTTCAATGCTAACAAAGGCTACTAAAGAAAATGTAGTTGTTGGTTTAACCAACATATATGATCATTTCTTTGTTTCTACTGAAACACGGTACTCCAAGGTAACAACTGTTTGTCTGCTGTACTTTGACGGAGACTGCTGGTCTGCTGTTGCTATGGATCAAGCCGAGATCATTGAAAAAGAGTGTGGAGGAGAGTATGGAAATACATTGAAGGAAGTAGTGAAAAGTAGATCTTTAAAGGCCATGGGATATGTCAATCCTCCGAAAGGTAAAGACAAAGACATAAGGAGAGAGTATGTAAATACATTGAAGAATCGGTTTCAGTTTGACACACCCAGCCACGCCAAGTATTCCTCAATGATAATCCTCTATCATCTAAAGAATACTATTTTGCCGACAGTTTAAAAAGTACGTGATATTTGGGTGACATTTAACATGGGAAAGGCTAAAACTTTCCCACCATGGGAAAGTTTACTTTAACCATTAGATTAATTGAAGAGCACAATATTATCATACACTCTCAACACTAGATTATTTTTTTTACTGAATCCACCACCCTTCTCTCCTCCCCACCACCAGCAACATCAAACACGAAATTGGACCCCTCATGCTTTTCCCCCACTGTTGCCTCCTGTGCAATTTTAAACATCAGATTTATCGAAGGGTTGAGTGACAATTAGAGATGAGAGTGAAACTCAATTCATCTTTAATTTTCCAGGGAACATCTTGAGTTTAATTTTGATAATAAGGGCGTGTTTGTTGGAAGGTGTAAACTATGGGCGTGTTTTCTCAAATTTGTTATCTTATAACTACTACATCATCACCAAAGCTTAAGGTTTTAACGAAATGGAAGTTGTTTCATATCTATAAAAACAATGATTTGTTGATTGACCCCCCTTAATATTGTTTGTGCAAAATTGCTATGTGGTTGTTTGAATAACCATTATTGATAATCTCTACAGCCCTTGGCATATTTGGGACAAGTTGATACTGCAATTTATGGTGCACCAAGCTGTGGTCTTACACGTCGTTAGGTTCATTTACACTGCTTGGCTTTATATTGATTAAACTGCATCGATTCTTTCACATTACTCATAGTTTACCATTTGTTGTTTTGATAAGAAGGGTGTGTTTGTTGTTGCTGTTAGTGGGGAGGAGAGAAGGGTGGTGGAGAGGAGAGAAGATGGTGGAAGGTGTAAAAGAAATAATCTAGTGTTGAGAGTGTATGGTAATATTGTGCTCTTCAATTAATCTAATGGTTAAAGTAAACTTTTCCATGGTGGGAAAGTTTTAGCCTTTTCCATGTTAAATACCACCGATATTGTTGTGCACAAAATGTATTACATCAGAGCTGTAAATGTCAGATTTGTCCAGAATATAAGGAGAGAGATGCTGATTGCTATCAACACAAGTTGAATCAAGACGTGTTAACGATTTTACCGAGTAGAAATTAATAACCTTCCTCGTGGATACAAACTTGATTTTTATTACTTTGATAGTTTTTAGTACGCAAGAAGAATATGAAAGAAAATTGATAGATATTTAGTAAGTGTACTAAAAACTATTAAAGTAATAAAAATAGACACTTTGGGGGCAGAAAATCATTCTGAAAAAGAGACACAAAATCACAATTTTTGTGAGTTAAAATTCTGTCATAAATAATACTAAATCATTCTTTCTTTTCTCTAATGCACGAGAGAAATTGTCAGAACTTTATTCTGTAAACTATTTTTTTTTTGAATCAGCAAATTTTATTAAAAACCAAATCCCTGCTCAAGACGAGCTGAGATCGGTGAAACAAAGGATACAAACGAAAGGCGCCGTATATAGGCGGAACACCTGAAAAATAAACACCATAAAACACCCCTACACACAAAACACCTAGTCAAACCCTACCTGACAACATCCACCAAAAAAACATCACCTAAAAACAGACCCCTTCATGAAACCACCCCTAAAAAACAAAATCCATAACCACCCATCGCCACTACTCAACCCAAAATAACCCCCTCTAAATGAAACACTTCAGCCGCATCCCATAAGCTGAGCCACTATTCTAAAGATCAATCAGCTTCCACCACCTCACCACCTCCGGACCACCGAAAGAACACCATAAAAGCCCAAAACCAAACTTGAGCCGAAGAACTGACTCCCGATCTCGAATCAAAAGCGATCGGCCCACCAGACTTCAGGACCCAACCAGACGAGCACCCCTTACCCCCGGTCCACCAGAGAATGACAACCAAACAAGAATGCAGCTAGACGCCAACTCCCGATCTCGAAGCAAAATTAACCGACCCATTAGAATCCAACACACAAAAAGTAAGACTGCGGTGGTGCAAACATCAATAAAAAAGGAACAAATGTTCAGCTCGAAGGACACGCCCCCTAAAAAACACCCTAGCCACCTAAGCCACCCAAAACTCAAACGAGGTAGCGATAACGAATATGGACCTGAATAACAGAGACAGTCTCCAAAAGGAATCTCCCACAACAACCGCCACAAAAGCACCCACCTCCTCACCTAAGCAACACCAACCACCCCTTTTACTGAATCCCCACCACCACCACACATCAACATCACCACCACCCCCACTACACATCACCACCACCACCCCTCGAACACCACAGTTCAGTAGGCACAAGCGCAAGACAACGAGGTTGAAAGTCTCCAAACCACCTCGCCAAGAAACATGCAGCAACCCAAACACAAACCAAAAGGAAGATGAAACCCAACAACAAAACACGGGCAGCGACGCCAGTCTGAAGCGGAAACACCACCTAGATCGTAAACACGCATCCGCTGGTGACAAGGAGAAGGCATCCGGCATCGGAGTAAACAACAACCTGTCCAAAAAGCGACAAGAAGCCACCAACACGACCCAAAATGGACCTAAAAAAATCTGAAGGTACAAGAATGACTACTACCGTCAACACGGAGCGTCTATGCACCAAACCCTTTCAGGCATAGTCTGGCGACTCAAGATCACTCAGACGAAACAGAACAATTAAGGAACCACACTAAAGTTACCACCAAGTTGCACGAAAAAGGAAGAACAACACTAACACAACACGAACGACACAAAGACACAAGCGACACCAACAACACAACACAACCAACACCAAACCCAACCACGCCACCGGCGAGGTACATGCACCCACGACACAACCACCACAACAGGGAAAACACCACAACATATATGACTCCACACAACCCACCAATAACACAAACAACAAACATCGTTGTCCCAACAAAACCAAAACAAAAAGAAAAGCCACAAACACAGTACAAGGAAAACGCAGATGTAACTGTGCACAGAGGAAAACGCAGATGAAGCCCAAACAACATTGCTGTCTCACCACCACCACCACTAACAACATCTCGTCAGACCAGCACGGCGGCACCGCCACCGACCACCAAAACAACCCCAACCCTCCGACAAGAACCAAGAAACTGTGCTGCGAACTTGATCTCGCGAGAACACAACAACACACCAGCAGCCACGAACAGATTTGAGGAAAAACGAACAAAAACGGAAAGAAAAAATGAAAACCACCACAATGGAACCACCGGTGCGGCGGCCTCCGGCTGGGAAGGGTGGTGGTGCGGGTGGCTAAAGCCGACCGTCGCACCACTACCTAATGTTGGCTACATGTTGAAGGCAAGAACTTTGGATGTAATGGGAAAGGGTTGTTGGGTATCGACTGTTACTGTGAAGAAGGTAGAGAGAAGTGGAGAGGATATTATAGAGAGAGAGTCTGTTAAAAAAACCCACACCTTTTTTGATACCATCCTGTAAACTATTGATCGATAATCGATACGCTTGGTATAAATGTGCAAGTCACGTCAAGAATTCTATAGTGTCTTGAATGGGATTCGCCATTCACCTTTTTGCATTTGGCTGGCATAACTGGTGGGGCGAATCGAACCTAAAGGTTAGTGTGTCCCAAACACGCTTTGGAATTTATATACACTCTTCATCATGTTCATCTTCATTGTCTTTTTGATAAAGTTATTGTAGCAGACTACCAACACATGTTCCAACAGAGCTATCATAATAAATTCTATCGAAATATTTCTAAAAAGTGGTGTGACACATATCTGAGCTTAATGTTTGACATATTTTGGCCATAACAGTGGTAGCCAAGGCCAACCATGAAACATCTCTTTCAGCTAATGTACAATTTTTGGATTCAGAAAATTATAAAACAGAATTGTAGATTGCTACTTTAAGAAAAGTGATACTCAACAAACTACAAGAGAGAATGAATGGATTTGAGAAACCTTGTAATAAATGAAAGCACCAAAACATAGAAACAATTAAAAGAAATCCAAGCAAGTTTCATGCATTTACTTCAAAATATTTTAACTATTATTGATACGGTATAATTTATTATGATGCAGTAACAAAAATGTACAGTTGCATTATTAATTTGTTGAACATTCAATAAGTTATACACACCTAAATGTCTGCATGTTGATTCAAGGTGAAGGCCATATGGTATATAAGTGCTTCAACACTGCTTGTGTGGTTGGGTTTTGGATTACAAGCAACCACACACAAGTGGTTTGAATAACACATTTATATATTGACATCTATTTTTCAATTTAATGCGAGACTTTTAACTCACACTTGAAACATCAACAATCTTCACTCAAGTAAACTCTCCCTCATCTGTGTAAACTCTTCCTCAAATGGAGGAAGTTTATTCATCCACATACACTTTTTAGTTAAATCATCGACTCTAATACTAAATGTTAGTGAGTTTCTTTAACTCAAGCATCTTAAACTGACTCAAATAGAAAGTTAAAATATAAAATGTTTGGAATAACTTTCTATCATGCAAATCCAATTAGAAAGGCCTTCAATAATTGAAAAAAATAAAAAGCAAAATAGGCTAAAAATGACCGGCCCAAGATACCTGTTTGATACTCATAACAAAAGTAAGTTTTGAAGCAACATGTAAAGTAAACAATTATTCATCTTCATCATAAATCCTCAGAGCAATCTCCTTACACAGACTGGACAAACATTCTTCACCTCCAACCATTGGCTGATGCAGTCAAGATGATATATGTGACCGTGAATACAATCAAGTCTCCCAATACGCTCCCCATCACTATAATCTTCCTAATAAACATAAAAAATAGGGGTTATGAGATTTGAATATGCGCATGTATTAGGATTTTAATATGTTGATTAAACTCAATATATGAATGAAACATGTGGTTGACTTCACCTGACATATGGTGCAAGTTTGATTCATTGTGCTTGTTTCCTCAATATTAGGCTGGTAAGTTTCATGTTGGATGCACTCGAAGATTTCCTCCTCTCTCAGCCCCGCCTTCATCACCTGTACGTTAGTTTAATTTATAATTTTCAATTGAATATGATCTTGTATCATATTTAAGCTAAATTCTAGCTAACATGTTTATAAAATTGAGAAAACAATATGAAGTATTAATTTTACATTAACAGTTACAAAATATTTACCTTGTCCAGCCAGTCACCTGAAAGCCAGTCCTCTGAATTAGTCATCCGATCTATGCGCTCTTGAGAATGAAGCCACCGATTTTGAGTGGCCCAGTAATCAAGTACTAAAAAGTTCTGTGTGACATATATTTGCAGAATACATGAAAGTAACGTAATGTGAATTTAAAATGGTGCATATCAAGATGATTTAATTTAACGGGGATGTGTATTCTGCAGCAATTAGTAGTTCTGGGGTAGCTTTCATGGGGTGTGGTCATGTTGATCTATATCATCTTTGTATGGATATGTTTTGAGTTTTCTAGGATAAATTTCTAACAATTTTATATTAACAAAACTCAGTTATCATCATTTCCAATTCATTGCTATATTAAATTTCCACATGCATACATATAACAACATACTATATATATAACTACAAATTAAATGTGATCAATTATTAATTTTGACTAAAGTTTACTTAATGCTAAATAAATAGAGAAAATTTGAAAATAAAGCACATCTTTAATTGTGAATTCATTTATACTAATATCAACCAAAGTTAATATTAACAAGTAATAAAGAAAGTATATATACCTCAATCCTGAGCGTGTTCCTCTCTGGCCTAAGTTCATGAGAAGATGAAATGAAATTGTGGTAAATGCTACCATGACTAGCTGCATTATCTGACCTTGGCGATCTTGAGCTAGTCTGAATGTACTGATCAGTTTGTGCAGCAATAGTAAATCCAGATCCAAGAGGAGATGGAGGAAGGTTTAGCTGCATTACTCCGCGTAGGGTCTAAAGTCGTTATTGGTTGTCGTGGTGGTACAGAACTACTCGGCGAAGGGTCAACTTGTAAACCTTTATTAGAAGTTTCACCTCTAGTGAATGGATCAGGTGATCTACTTCTCTTTAACAGTGAATTAGCACGAAACAAGTATCATTCCTAGTACCAGTAGTAGTGGTGTTAATTCCATCATTGAATGACGAAATGGAATTCACATTACTACTATTTCCTGCAACAACTCCACTTCTTTGATAATCAGATCTTGCAGCAGGTTCAGTAGGCCTAGCTCCAATTTGTCCTCCAATAGCCGGAATGGAGGACACACTTCTTGGTCCTCCATTGATAATGCTAATATTTGACCCAAATAGTCTTAGATATACTGCATTACGATATGGGCTACTTTCTTCATTATGCTGGTTTCCTAAACGATATTGGTTAGCCATATTTTATAGCTTCTTACCTGCATGCATGCCATAACAACAACCATATATCATAGAGCTCACAGTAATATCTTGACTCCAATACTACTATTGACATATGATACTATCTTAGCGCTAAGTGATATCTAGACTTTAATAATAATTTGATTTGATAAAATGACCATATTCAAATGTAGATGAATGCCGTGTTGCTTGAGTGTAACATAGTTAAAATATGTTAGTAATATATACTGACGTATTGCCGTGTTGCTAGACTCTATTCTTTGCTTAAAAAAATATAATCATATGAGAATTGGTGTGTGTTGAGAAAAGTATAATCATAACTCTCATATAATTATAACTCTCATAATTATAATCCGAAAACACTAACATTTTTGAAAAAAAATTGTTCATCTGATTATTACATTCAGTAGCTTTGGGAATTAGAAAAGTAATTATAATTATAACTCTGTCAAAAATATTATTGTAACCGGATGTAAAATATTCTTTTAAATTAAAAAAATGTTATACTATCAAGTATCTAAAAATAATAATAATATTTTTTATTTTGTAAAAAAGTCTTTTTTAAACAAAATAAATTGTATTTAGATATTTTTTAAAAAAATGTGAATTCAAAAAGAAGACCTGAATGACCTGCAAATAAATTGTTTTTAGATATTGTTACCTATACACATATAATAGATCTGAGTGAGTATAAGGGGCCGTTTAGATTTGCTTATTTTTGAGCTTATAAAAAATAACTTATGTAAATAACTAAGTTTTTATGTTAATTCAAAGTTCTCACTAACAAAAATTGTATATTCATAAGCTGTTTTTTATTTTATTATATTATAAACTACCTTGACAAACTTATTATGAATAATACATAAAAACTCATTTGCATAAGCTCAAAAATAAGTGAATTCAAATGGGACCTAAGAGTAGGTGTGCATGAAATTTCGAACATATAAAATATATGTGTGAATATAAAAATATTAAATTTATTTTCACAAAGTAACCTATTTTCTAGAACATCAAAATCACACGGACAAAATAAATAGACACACAAAAGACTAAGGTTTTGAAAATAAGATTTATCAGCGAATCAATTAGTTGATCAAGAAATCAAATATAAAGATAGTTCAAATCATATGTTCGTATAAACAATTAAAAAAAAAGATAGTTCAAATCAAACACAACCTTGAAACACACAAGTGAACAAAATAATTAGTTCCTACATGGAAATGATAGTTCAAGAATACATACCTAAACAGATCTGAGTAGGTATAAGAAGCGATGGATGTTAAAAACCCAAAGCTGATCGATGATCACTACCGCTCAATATCACAGTGATGGTTTCTCTATAGCATGAAAGGTAAAAATGACACTGTAGAGAACTTCAATTTATAAATTTGAGGGTTCTCTATCGAGGCTGAGAGATTATTTTTAATTTATGTCTAAAAGTTTTATAGAACATCAATTTCAGGGCAATAGACCGTAAAAAGCCACCCGCCCTACTAAAAAAGTTCGCAACCAAGGGACATGCCGAACACCTACCTTTCCAACTAAGCCCAACGCGAGGACCCTTTAATTGACGTGATGATGCGTTCCGTCGTCCGCAAGCGGTGGCCGCTCTTTTCCCTAAATCTCTTGGGAAGCGAAGCAGGCTTTCTGATTCTGAGAGAAAGATAGAAATAGAAAGGCAAAGAGATAGGCAAGCCAAACCAAATAAGGAATGTTTCAATCTTTACCTCTTTTTG
>Ga0315915_1007563_pt1 | contig 12943 bp, 8 predicted proteins | sample MpolbnodulesMG_FD_207738 | JGI IMG/M metagenome (GOLD analysis project Ga0315915, IMG submission 207738) | Medicago polymorpha root nodule microbial communities from Los Angeles, California, United States - branched nodules | ecosystem: Host-associated > Plants > Roots > Nodule | place: USA... | reverse complement strand
AAAATGTCTTTTATTTTATTTATGATAATTTGTAATAAAATCACAAAGCTCTTTTAAAAATATTTTGCCAAACAGATTTTAACTTAAAAGTACTAATTAAGTTGAAAAAAACAACAAATACCAAACAACTTTAACTTCAACTTCAAAGTTTTAATTTTCAACTTTATTCTAAAAGTGACTTTTAGACCTAAAAAAAGTAGAGCCAAACGCACCTTAAGTAGTTGTTCTAAATAATCCATATCAAGATCATCCACATCAAATGTATTCAAATTATTGCCGGAATTTGAAGCCGTCAAAGAATTATCCCAATCTCCATCATTCTCCTTATTCATCCACTGTCCAAAACCATTTAGCTGCAGGAAAGGAAAAAAAAGTCACATAGGGGAAGGCAATGTGACGAGTAAAACTATATAAATAACAGAACATCATTTCCTTACGAAACTATATACGTTAAGGCTTTCTACTTCATACACAGCTCTCATAGGACTCCAAAAATTTGGAAGCTGTAAACTTTAACAAGGATTCATAAAGGAAATCAAGGTAGCGTGTCAAAGTTTAAAAATATAATCGATAATTGCAATTACAACATTCTGATAATTGTCCGATCTCCATGATGAAATAACGGGGTTCCTCAATAACTCAGAAAATCCTAAATAAAAAAATTCACATGTTTAAAAATCCAAACAAAATTGCCATTATAGACAGACATAGCAGGCAAAATAAACAGTTACAATTTATAGGCATTATCTTTGTCACTAATATTCTGTTTCAAATCATTCCTCATAACTCAAATAAGTCTTATGCGTATAATCAGACACAACTAACCAGTAGCTTCGTGAGCAAGCTGAGGTGCTGTAACTCTACATTCTCGTACTCAGAAGCTATGTGCTGATTAATTTCGTTTGACGACCCTTCTTTATTTGATGAGCTTGTTTTGGAAGAGGAAGGCATTGAACTACTCTGAGAACTACCAACTAGGGTTCCGGGAACTACAGGCAAAAGTGAGAATATGCGAGACTTGCAGCCCTGTAAAGTGTGAAGCATAATATAAAGCCATTAAAAATATGCAAAACAAATATATTTGAAGAACAACAATATGGTTGGGAGATCCATCTATGCATCAACCATTAGCAAGTACTCGTGATTGCTCACTATCCATTTAATGCAGCTCATAGTAAACACACTTAAAAGAAAGATAACACAGAAAATCAACATAATTGTGCTAGATATTACATAGATTAACCAGAATTCTGGTTCCAATGTAACATTATGTCATCTACATAATTAAAATTTTGATAAAAACAAAAATGCTACAAGGAAAAACAAACACATACCTCTTCAATTTCTCCGTAATGCACGAGGACAATGTCCTTGAACTGAAACATGTTCAAGCTGATTTTTTTTTTATTTTTTTTTTATTATCAATATATAACCATGTAAAAAGGGCATGAACACATGGTGCAACACTGCAAGGTTCAGGCTTGAATTAATACTCAATCTATTATTTTCTCTAAACTTTAAAAAAATGAAAAATATCCAGATAAAATAGCAATTAACACGTAAGCAGCGTGCTGAATATTCTTTGTAAAAAGTCAAAGATATAAACTCTTGATCCTAAAAACAGGATTACAAAAACTCACTCATCAAGCATCCGATAAACTCTCCTCCGAAAGTTTGCATTATCCTCACCACGAACATAGAAACAATGCAAGACTGCAACACGACCATCCTACATTGAACAATAGAACCAATAAATTAGGCAAAACTCATGAGACCAAATTAAAATGCAAACTAAGAGTATCCACAATGGTAGTTAAGGACTTAAAGACTTAAATAGGTTCCACTAACTTTACATTATTAAACAAAAATAATTTATTTATTAAATTATAAATTACCTCATAATATTTAATTATAATCCTTAAAAAAAATAAAATTACCCTTCCTTAACAGGAACTCCTTAAATGGACCCCACATTACACATCACTTATTTATAATATTTTAATAAAAGTACCTATTAAGGACTCAAAGACTCCAATAGAAGTACATTAATAATTAATAAGGACTCCAATAAAAAGTACTTAAATATGTCCCACTAACTTTACATCATTAAAGAAAAATAATTTATTTATTAAATTATAAATTACCTCATAATATTTAATTATAATCCTTACAAAAATAAATTATAAAACATTTATTTATTCGTATCAACTTAAATGATGACAAATATTAATTACATGAATTAATTACATTAATTAAAAAATACTGATAATAATTTGCATGAACTACATTTTATTTAAAATGATAACAAATAGATAAAATAATATTTAAAACAACTATTAATTATTTTTTTGAAATCAAAACAACTATTAATTATTAAAATATTACTTCTTCTGTCCTCGTGAGCTTATGTCAGTTGGTTGGTACAATGCATAAAATATGCAAGGTCAAGGGTTCAAACCCCGGCCGCTACCAAAAAAAAATATTACTTCTTCTATAAGCGGGACCGCATAGTACAAGTTTTATTACTTCTTTTAAACGTGGGACTAGTTAGTTGCCTAGCAGAGAGAGTCTTTATAAAGTTACCCGTTTCTCAATGGGGACTCATTTTTTCTTGGTCCATAACAGGGAGTGGTTCTTGTTAAGTAAGGACCTCCCATTGAAGATGCTCTAAGGGAGAAAAATGGCACCAGACATACAAATATTAAAAACAAGAGACTAAACCTCATTGTTCTTTTTTGGAGAACCACTTTCAGATAAGTTTGTTGGAGACAACCGTCAAAATGTAATTTTCATAAAAGAAGGCAAAACAATGGGGAAGCCGTTCTTAATATGTTTGTTTTATCTCAGAACATTAGCAATCTTATTCTTGATTATACAAACATTTTCTGAATGTTCTCTATTATTAACCACAATGGAATTTTAATGAAATGTTACATGCCAAGGAAATAAAAGATCAAATGCTAATTAACTGTGTATTCAAATTAGGGTTTAAATTTTGACAACATCATCTTGCTTCGACATCAAGGCTACTGTACTATATTAATGTACAAAATTTGTAAAATAGTTAAACCAAAGCAGCTTAAAGCTACATGTTTATGCAACCAGTTGATGCAATGCTTCATAGTCCTACTATATTACCTCGGTATTGTGTGGAAAACAACAATAATTTTAAGTGTATCAATTATATGAGGATATTCCAACACATTTGGCCCTATAAAAGGTTTGATTAAAAAAATGTGAAATTTACAACTAATAAAATGAACAACACACCTTCAACTTTATATGACCTTCTCTTATCTTGCCATTTTTTTTTCTTTTTCCAACGGTTGCCATCATTGCGAAAGAATTTGACTGTTTTTCGATCAAACAATAATAGTGACCCAGCTGAAAAAAATGATCATGTCAAAATTATTACTCCATCTTCATACCAATCATGTGTACGAATTGTAGCTAACACAACTTTTCTACTTGAGATCTATCATCACTTCATACATGAATGAGCAATAGAACAAGTTAAGTCGGTAAAAATAAGCAATACCTGGAGGCCTATAAGGTGGACTCTGTGTTAACTTGAACTTCCGGTGATTGCGAAGTATCTCACATATTTCAGCAGTTCCAAGCCAGGAACGTTGTGCTTTACATAGTATATTTTCAAGCTCTATTCCATGCAAAATTGAAAGCATATATATAAGATAGAGAAACAAAACCTAAATCAAATTTAAATACATTTCTCTATTTGAATAACTAAATAAACTTTGTATATTCACTAAATGCCACAGTGATACAAAATATAAAATAACAGCATAAACAATGGATATTGATCAGATTAATCAGATGACAGATAAACAATTAAATAAATAAATAAAAAGACTTCTTATTAAGAGAAAGGATCACAAGAAAATACATACAATTGTTTGGAGTTTTTCTTTTTTTATTATCTATTTGTTTATTAGTCATCCGATTAATCTAAGGTCAAAATTAACGTTGTTGTATAGACAACTGCGGCAGTAGAGATCCAAAAGTCCAAAAAGAAAAACAATGCTCAATGTAAGCTTGACGTAATTGCTTTATTTGCCCTTTTTGCATTGCTTCAAAAGTTTTTTGGATTTATCCGATAGTAACTTTCCATTGCACAAAATCTATCGGAAGTTATGGCTCGATCATTGTATTTTTGGATAAAAATGTAACTTTTGATCGACTCGGGTTGACACTGAGACTTTTGGTGCCCTGTACGAATAAATAAACTTGTTCCTTTTTAATTATTTAAATGTCTTTCTTCTTACATTTTTTATGGCAAAAGATTCATTTATAAATAAGGTTCTCTATAAAAAGAATTAATCAATGTGGGCTAAAAAATATATATAATTTTGGTGCCCCTATAAAAGTGGTGCCACGGGCGGCCGTCCCTCCCCGCCCATGCTCAAATCCACCTTGGATCGACTTATATGAGAGGTTTGAGCAATCTGACGGGCCTATAGAACAAGAGAAATGATATTTGTACAACCAATTTATGACAACTTTCTCTCTCATACTCACATTATACTCTTATCCTCTCTCTACATTTTTCTCTCTCCATTGATTTTGACAAATTGAAAGAGAGAAAAAAGAAGTTGTCTCACATGGTTGTTCAAATATCACTACTCTAGAACAATCATCTAAAGTTGATGATAATGACATTAAAACGAAAAACAAAGGATGTAACCTAATGATTGGTTCCAAATGTATAATTTCTGTTATGAGCAATCATCCAAAAATAAAATCAGACATAGAATTCAAAATAGAGAGATATATAAAAAAAAACTACTGTAACATCAAAGCAGTGAAAAGATTACTTGTTGAAGTCATAATCAGGAGTTTGGAATGGCTGAGATGTGACACTAAATCTTCTAGTGCTACGGGCTTTGAGTTTATGTGACTGTGAGTACTGGAAGATTATGAACCTGACTCTATTTATAGCTCGTAATGGGAGTGAGTACATGGAATTAAAAATACAGTTTTCCTTAAATGTGTCCAATTAATGCATTTACTCACTTATTTAAAAAATTTACTCACACGTAATACTCTCACCGAATTATTAACATGGTCATGTTAATTTGTACTCTAAGGGCACATGTTAAGCAACGCAAAAGTATAAACAATCTTTTAAATTTTGTGCGTTCAATTAATGAAAAATGAAAAAATTAAATTCAAATGCAATAATTACAACAAATTATTTTCACTTTTGACTCATTAACTTGTACCATGAGGGCACAAGTTAACATTTCCCTTATTAATATTACAGCTCACCGAACTAATGGTACCGAAAATCATTGCATGTTTTTTCTATAAAAAAAAAAAATCATTGCACTTTTTTTGTCATTTTATTTAACGAATAACCACATTAATCTCACGATATATCACAATTCTAAGATAGTTTGAGATTGTGTAGTTTATTAGTCAAAATAATTACTAACGTTAAAATAGTTTTTCAATATTAACATTAACTCTTTTTCATACTTTCTAATAATAGTTATCTCATTTCCATAATGGTGAGTGGAAACATCAGCATACTGCACTAGGTGTTGCTTATCATCGCGACCATTAGTTTCTTTCTTTTGTTTTTGTTTTTGCTTTGACATTTTCTCATGTAACCAAAAAATAAATAAATTAACTCTTTTTCATACATAAACTCATATGACATTTAAATAATTACTTATAGAAACTGATATTACAGTAAGTAAGTATATTGAGAGATTAATATGACAATATTAATCAAATATTTAACGTAAGGATTATTTTGACTACTTTGTTAAAAAAAGATTATTTTGACCAACATAATCCATAATCAAAACATATTTTAAAATTTCGATACATTTGTGACAGATCGTTACGTATTCAAGGAACAACATAACTATTTTCTTTTTAGTGCATTGGATTTGATATATCACGGAACTCAGCCAGCCACATGTCTATATATTTTTTACATAAACATGAATACGGCATAATAATAGAATAGATTCATTTTTTGTCAAAAAAAAATAGTATAGATTCATTTACAAAATTTAATACTCGAGATAACTCCTCTCTATTTTCTCTTTCTATTTAATTTGATTTAATTTCTTTTGGATTATAGATAACTCCTCTCTATTTTCTCTTTCTATTTAATTTAATTTCTTTTGGATTATACAAAGAAACAACTTAAGAAGATTCAGTCGTCCAAAATGAATCTTTAGGTACGTCGATTTATCCACATTTAAGCTGCTAAAGGATGTTAGTCACATAAAAAAAGACTGCAACTAAATTTTTGTTGATAAATTTTGTAAGACCTTTAAAAAATTGTTAAAATATGGACCTTTACATTTTTTTTACTGAAGAACAGATATAACATTTTGTTTAAAAAAAAAAAAAAACATTTTGTTGAAAAAACATATATAACATTTTGTTAAAATTTCTTAAAAATTTTATTTGGTCCATATTAGACACATCTCATCAATAGTTTATGTAAACACGTGACACTTATTTTTCGAGTGATAAATCAAATCAAATCAAACATTGCAATAATGGTGGATGTTATAATAAATAATAATGATCAATTATTACAGAAAATAAACGTATAGCAGAAAAAACAATCGATAGATTAGTACGCAATTGTTTCCGTGAGCTTAGCCTGATAGGGACATTGCATTATAATGTAGGGGGATGCGGTTCAAACTATGAACATCTCACTTATTCATCTCAAAAAGATGAATCTCTAACCACTAGACTATTTGTAGGAAGAAAAAAAAATTAATACGCAACTTTTTATTCAAAAATCAAAGTTAGCCATATTTAAACCACGATTTAAAACATGTAATAAATGTATGGTTATCTTAGTGTTATGACATTAGGTGGCACCTCAAGGTGCCATATTAAATCTCACGATTCATGCACCGTAAAGGGGATTGCATCAAGTAATTCTTACATGCACAGTCGATAAATACAATAGTATGCTCCCAATCTTCTTCTTTTTTTCCAAACAAAGCGACCATCACCCACAGAAGGATACAATGACGTATTGATAATATGACTTGAAATATAATTTAAAAATATATGGGTCTTTCCCTTGGAAGCTAAGTAAGTTTTGTAAGATTGAACTAAATCAAATTCAAATTCTATATGCTATTTTAAAAGTATTATTTCATATTACATAATTTTAAAAATAACCTTCCAGGTGTTTACACAAAGAAAACATATTATTATAAAATAATTTTCAAAATAAAAATTAGTTTTCAAACTCTTAAATGCATGGTTATTTTAGTGACTAGGAGGGTAGAAATCATCCCCATCTCTCTAAAAAAAAATGAAAAACTTCGTCATAAGAAATTTTAAATGTGTAAAGAACTAATTATACCATTCATTTTAAAATAATCAGTGAAAGAGTTGGAAATACCATCCAGAAGATGCTTCATTTGTAAAATTATGTGTTGATTCTAACTTGATGTTACATAAGATGAAATTTTTAAGTGATTTCTTTAGAGAATCTGCATGGGAATTTTACCACACATTATATCTCCCAGTATTTCAAGGAGGAAAGTTAAATAAGTTTTTTTTCTTCTTTTGGTAAACAAATTGAATTTTGAACATACTACAAGATTTTAGCTGCTCTGTTACATTGTTTGTCATGTTTCTGTTAGTGATTTTAATGTGTTTCACATTTCAATATCCTTGTTGGACTCAATTAAAGTTAGATCAAAGTTATGTATGGACTAATCAACACACAAAAATTTAGCACAAAAGGATTCCAACTTCAAACTTCAAGTGTAGAATTCTCCAAGGTATCAAACCTATCATTATTGTTCACATTTTGCACTCAAAAGTATAACATGCAAATTTGAAGCAACGAATATCCCATCAAAATAAAAGTCGTGCTATTTTTTTGTTGTTGGTAAGAAGCCATGTCCCATGTCCTAGTTTTACAAGATAGTACTTATTTATTTTCTTCCTATATACAATTTGAAGCAAAGAATATCCATAAGCGATAAATCAAATCCAAATTTTAACATACAATATAGGAGATAAATTACTAAAAGGTTCGTATAAAACCTCTTTGGTTTAAGTCATTGCTAAAAATAGAGAATATATGCCTACACTTCCTTGAATGAATTGCAAATTTCTTCATGGAAAAGACAACCTCTACTCCTATAAATAACTACATCAAATAACTGAAAATATAGCCTACATTTGTGAACTCATTGCCATACATAATAATTACATATACATCTAGCCATGGATACCAAAGATGACGGTTTGTTCCTCTCTCTCCTTTATTCGGTAGCATCTTTAGAAAAGTCACTTTTCATGTGTTTTCATAATATACTTCTCGGCTTGTTTGCGTCTATGCAACATGAAATGTACAATTAATAAACCAATGGGATTTTTGGGTAATGAGTACATAACTGATTAAGTACATAATATATTTCATGGATAATGATGTAATAGTTATATAGATAGCAAGAAAAATAAATATTTAATTTCTTAAGAAAATTTAACTCAAGGCAACCAGACGCTTTACTCAAACAAATCTGGAATTTTTCCTATGCTTAGTTATTCTATGTGATTTACTTATAAAAAATAAAATTGCAGGTATTTGTAGATCTATAGTAGAAGCTTCGCCAGTTCATTACATAATGAAAATACAATCATTTTCACTCCTCACTACTAATTCTATAGAGAGATATGAATCCGGGAAGTTTGAAGCTGGAGGCCACAAATGGTATACATTATACATTATATATGTTCCTGATAAAAATAATTTCATGAATGATAATTTTGGTCTATTTCAGAGTGAATATGTTAAAAATGTGTTTATACCTCACAGGAAGTTAGTTCTGTACCCAAGTGGAAACAAAAGCAAGAATGTAAAGGATCATGTTTCATTATACTTGGCATTGGAAGAATCAAGCTCACTTCATCCTGGTTGGGAAATCTATGTAAATTTTAAATTGTTTGTATATGATCACAACAATGACAACTACCTAGTTCTCCAAGGTATTCTACCTTTTTATTTTTTCAATATATATTCACTTAACAATTAATTTCCCTCGAAAATAGATTTTGAGCTGCTTAAACAGTTTAGTGTTTGACATGCAAAGAAAGGGGTCTCCTAATTTTTTTTTGGATTGCTGCTGCATTTAATAGATGATGTGAAAAAGGAAAAAAGATTTCACAGAATGAAGGTTGAATGGGGATTTGATCAATTTATTCCTCTCAAAGATTTCAATATTGGCTCTAAAGGTTATCTACTGGATGATATATGTGCATTTGGAGCAGAAGTCTTTGTCTGTAGGGAAAACTACACAGGTAAAGGAGAATCTTTGATCATGATGAAGGATGCCCTCCCCTACAAGCATGTATGGGAGATTAAAGACTTCTCAAAGTTGGATTCGGAGTGTAGTGACTCTAAGCCATTCAATGTTGGAAACTACAAGTGGTACAAATGCTTAACCTCCATTTCTTGCTAAACTAAATAACTCCATTCAAAGAGTATTGTTTGAACTCAATAGGAAATTTGACAACTTAATAATTTACCAAGTTATATGATAATTTTTTGCAGGCAGATAAAACTGTATCCCAAAGGAAAAGGTACTGACTTGGGCAGATATCTTGCTCTGTACCTAACTTTAGCTAACCCAACAACAATCCCTCCAGGTTCCAAAATATATGCACAAACAATATTACGCATACTTGATCAAAAGCAATCCAAGCATCAGTTTTGGAAAGGTAAAGTTTGTTACACTTTGTTGTGAAATTGGTCAGGCAAAATGCTAGCCATACAAAATGGCAGCTGAATGAATAGTTGATGTTGAGAACAACATTTTTTGCATCTCTAAGAAAGCATAAACATAGATCTGATTTGATAATCAAAAGTTCTACTTTTTGTCTGTCTACTTGCAGCTAATTATTGGTTTAGTGCCTCAAGTCATGAACATGGCACATCCAGATTTATTTTGTGCAGTAATTTCACCAGTCAATACCTGGGGTATCTAGTGAAGGACATTTGCTTTGTAGATGCTGAGGTTACAGTTCTTGGAGTGGTTGATGCATTGTCTTGAGATCATTTTAAGACATATGTTATACAAGAATGTAGTTGCATTGGAGATAAATCAAATAAAATTAGCAATAGTACAAATCAACTACACCTTGTCAATCCTGCAATCTATGAGTGTAACAATCTTCAATTTACCCACATGTCTATATTCTAATTGGAGGTTTGACATACCAAGTCCTCTACTCTTAACATGAAAAAAAAAAATGGATCTAAATCTTTACAATATACATTTTATTTAATGTACAACAAATCGTTGTTTAAATTGGAGATTCGGTGATGTTATGTCATACATACAAGTACACCATGTACTGAATTTATTTACAAATAACAATACACAATTGACAAATACTTGAAGGAATTAATCATCAAATGCAAGTCATGCAACCAAGTTAACCAAATGTTTTCTCACTGCTGTAACACATATACAGAAACCCATCCTCCTCCTTGTAAGTTTGGTAAATGGAGGTCATAAGACTAGCTGTAGATGGAATCAAAAGGCATATATCAGCTTCCACATAAGATGAGAAGATTTGGTTCATCTAAAGTGAGTAGTTAATATAATAAAAAAAATCAAGGATTAATAGTTTAACCCCCCATGATTTATTATGCATTTGCATATAATATACACCATTGATTTTGTGCATGTTTGAATTCGTGACGAGTTAGACAGAATCACGGTGAGCTATTGTGATTTTGGCAAACCCACCATGATACTAAACATGCTCTAAGTTACTCATCATCAACATTTGACATTATCAATTTTACTCTCTAAATTGAGTTGCTCACTTTAGATGAGTCACATCCAAGAAGGCAGAACCTTAACTAATAACTACTATAACAAGATTATAGTGATAATATATGATGCATTTACCAGTTTGAGGAAGCGTGTTTTTCACAAAAATAAACAGAGCTTTCCCAGGAGTTAAACGTAGCCTACTACTTAAAATGTGAATAAACTGTCCAACAGACATGTCTCGAGGAACCAAGTATCTAAAAGAGAGAAAACAAAATATGAGATTAGGCCCCTCAAATCAAAATTGGTATTCAATGATGCATTTTTGTTCAATCTTATAATTACAATAAATGAAAAAAGATCAGAAAACATAAGAGAGACAATCCTATATTGCTATCACCAAAAAGAATTCTATAATATATCCTTAGAATTTAGCTTCGGTCTAACTCAACCATACAAATTCAAAATCAGCTTTTAACACCACCCTATGCCAGGCGTAAGACATCTAAAGCGTGGAAAATACAAATGGATAGATTTCACCATATACATACATCAACAACAACAAAGCCTTATCACACTAGGTGTGGTCGACCACATGAATTGAGCAACGCCATGACATTCTATCATGCATCATATCTTTATCCATTTCATTAATCTCCACACTCTTCTTAATAGTTTCCCTTATAGTTTTTCTCGGTCTTCCTCCACCTCTAGTGATTTAACCACCCTCCATCTTATCAACTCTCATTACTACATAATAATCTACAAGACTTCTCTCTACCAGCTCAGCTAAAACCACCTGATACGAGTTTCCATCTCAAAACATACAAAATTGACAAATTTCATAGGTTGACTTTAAAAAGTATGACACAAAAACCAGAAATTTGATTCACCTAAATAAAAACATTATAAATTACAATGATGATGTTGAATAATTAGAAAATCACCAAAAAAAAAAAAAAAGAGAATTGATTTAGAAAAAATGCAAAAAGAGAAACATACTTCTTCTTGTCCAATTCAGGTAGGTCTGTCCTAGAATATTTCTCAATGATGACCTTCAATAACAATAAGATAAATAAATAAAAAAAAGGTAATAATAATAATAATATTGATTGAGAAAAAAAATGGAGGAGAAAAAAAATACGGGAACTCGATCGGGATATTTAACAATGATGCTTTGTGATTCCTTGCGTCGTTCATCTGGATTCAAATAAAATCCATCAACAAACAAACATTAATGCAATATTGAAATGTGAGGGATTTTGAGATGAAAAGAAAGGAATGAATTACCGAGAGAGAATTGTTGTTTGAAGGAATTGATCTTGCCCATGAGATATGATATGAATTATATGTTTGATTGAGATAGCAGAGTATTTATCGTGATTGAAATTGAAATTGAAGTTGTAACGAAGAAAATGGAAGGAATTGGTTCAAATCATTCTATAATATAACATTCCGTTGCTTCCACCGTCAATTTAACGTGTAAGTCAATGTCAATCAACAACAGAAACACGTCAAGTACCACAAAAATAATTAATTAATAAACATAAATTCAAGTTTTGTACCTAACTCAAAATTCAATTTCTAGATCGACGTTTTGATGTCTTGGTTTCTTGAGTTTTTGACGCGTTAAAGATTCATATTTAATTCATCCGTTGTCAAAACACTCTAATTTTTTGTGGGAAATGTTTTCTTTATGTCCTTAACATGTGTACAAAAAATAATGAAAAAAATTCAACCTCTATATAACTTTTCCGGACGCGAGGTTGGAAAAATATTGCGATTTACGCGTTTCGATAAAAAAAACTCAAAATAAATTGAGGCTAAGTCGAAATACTACGTAAATTTGAATATCCTCTATATGTATTTTTATAGATGTGTCCTAAAAAAAACAGCTGAAAATTCAATTTCTAGTTTGATGTTTTCGTGTCTTGAGTTTTAGGCGCATTAAAAATTCATATTTAATCCGTCTTTTGTCGAAAAATTCAATTTTTTTTGTGGGAGATGTTCTATTTTTTTCCTAAACATGACTGCAAAAAATCGTGAAAAAATTCAACCTCTAGGCCACTTTTTCGGACTCGAACTTGAAAAAAATTGCGATTTTGCACGATTTGGTCGAAAAATCAAAATAAATCGAGACTTAG
>Ga0315915_1007558_pt1 | contig 12945 bp, 6 predicted proteins | sample MpolbnodulesMG_FD_207738 | JGI IMG/M metagenome (GOLD analysis project Ga0315915, IMG submission 207738) | Medicago polymorpha root nodule microbial communities from Los Angeles, California, United States - branched nodules | ecosystem: Host-associated > Plants > Roots > Nodule | place: USA... | reverse complement strand
CCCAAACATTCCTTCAGAATCCTTGTTTTTTGTCTGTGGACTGCAGACCTTGTCTTGCATCTAATCTAATTTATAATCTGTAAGTCGTCAATCTGAAGTAACTCTTTAATGTAAATGATCAACAAATTTGAAACTTTGAATATATTAAATATTCAACTCCTTATGTGTAAGGTATGAGCGTATGTTACAATATTTCTACTACAAAACAGACTTTGAGTTGCTCCGGAAGTAGTAATGAAGAACACATGAGGTAGCTTCTATGTATATTTGCAAAATTTAGCTGATTCTGTCTATGCTTGCAAATTTGTTTTATATGCTTGCCTAAATATTAATCATGATATAGCAAGGAAATATATAAGTTTTTACGGATCAAAGACGCAATTTCCTCATATTAAAATTATTTTCCTAAGCAGGGCTGTGGCACTCCTTATTCATGGTTTTGAATACCTACTCATCCAAGTCAGCATACTACAATAATTGCAGCCACTATCTATCTCCATACCTTTGTATAACCTTGTTGAATTTGTTTTCTAGGTTCTTGAACGACAAAGGGGAAGTTGTGGAACGAGTTCTTGCTCTACATCATGTCAAAGATACTACTTCCGAGGCACTAAAGAATGCTCTTTATGATATTCTGGATCGTTACAAGTTATCTATTTCAAGATACGAGGGCAAGGATATGATGGGGCTTCGTATATGAGAGGTGAATTTAATGGTTTGCAAAGAAAGATCCTAGACGAAAATCCTTATGCTTTCTATGTCCATTGTAATGCTCACCGCTTGCAATTGGTGATTGTGTCTGTTGATAGTAGTTGCTCATCTATTAATGATTTCTTTGAATACATCTCCTTAATTGTAACAACATCTAGTACATCTTGCAAGAGAAGGGATGCTTTGACGGAGACACAACACCAAGAAATTTTGAATAGACTTGAGAGTGGTGAGATATCTACAGGAAGGGGCAAGCATCAATCATCTACTCTCGCTAGACCCGGGGATACTAGATGGGGTTCACATCATATTACCTTGCTTCATTTGGGTCAGATGTGGTCCTCCGTGTTAGTGGTGCTTAATATGGTTCATGAAGATGGACGTGGACCATCTCAAGCGGCAGGTTTGATAGAAAAAATGGAGAGCTTTAAATTTGCTTTCATTTTGAAGTTAATGTTAAAGTTGTTTGGTATCACAAACGAGCTTTCAAAAATCTTGCAAAGAAAAGATCTTAATATTGTGCTTGCCAAGGAATTAATTAATGTCGTCAAAGCTCGGTTGGCCACATTGAGAGATAGTGGTTGGGATAATTTATTTGTTGATGTACAAGAATTTTGTGTTGCTAAAGGTATTCCGGTACCAAATATGGATGAAGAAATATCGGTTCGGGGTCGTTCAAAACTAGAAGGGAGGACTGTCACTAATCTCCACACATATTGACAAAATATGTGTGAAGATGGATCATCGCTTTAGTGAAGGAAGTAACATTGTGCTTGATTGCTTCTCTTGTCTTGACCCCAAAAACTCTTTCTTCAAGTTTGATGTTGATAAGCTTGTTCGTCTTGTTGATATTTATCTTGCAGACTTTTCTGATGATGACCGTTGAACAATAAAGGAGCAACTTGACACTTATGTACTTCAAGTGAAAAGGCATGCTTCCTTTTCTTCTTGTGAAGATGTTCAAATTTTGGCTATAAAGATGGTTCAAATTGAGAAACATTTGGTATTTTCATTGGTCTACAAACTCATTGAGTTGACTTTGATATTGCCGGTGTCGACAGCATCCGTTGAAAGAGCTTTTTCAGCAGTGAAGATTATCAAGACTAAATTGCGCAACAAGATCAACAATGTGTGGTTAAATGACTTGATGATATGTAACACCGAGCGGGAGATATTCAAGTCACTTGATGATGTTGGTATTATTCGAACATTCACCGGAAAGAGGTCTCGGAAAGGATATTTACCTCCTAATTTTATATAGCACGCTATTGACAGGTTATATTTTATCTCTCTTATTTCAAACTGTACTTTTGTAGAAAAAATGACGATCCTCTTTTATTTTGATTTATGACTATTTATATATATTATGTCACATGTGAATTTGCCATAAATTTTTCGCCCGGACTCTATAAAATTTCTGGCTCCGCCACTGATAATTGTATGTAATTCATGGTATTTTTCTGCATAAAAAGTTATGGCTCTATACATAAAGTCAGTTGTCTTTATACTATTTAATGGATATCAATATTCTAGTACAACTATTTAATGGAAATCAATATTGGAAAACAATATTGAATGTCAAGTAAAAATTGGTGGTTGTATGAAAACATATACGTGGCCATCAAGTATACCAATTAGTGACCAAAGCAAACATTTTTTCTTAGTCTTCGCGTATGATTCACTGAATTCATGAAAACTACACCAAATGGAACGGGACAGCCTCCAATATGTAACTTAAGTGAGAAAGAAAACCAGCGTGAATTAATTCACGCTGGGGTTCAGTATGAATTTTTTGCGTCACGTAGGTTGTATTCTAGCATGACTTAAGTAAGTCGGGTTTAACACTTGCATGAGTTAACTCACGTCACGGGTGTTTTTGCAAGTTTGGTTGGGAGTGAGCAAATTTTGTTGGAAGAACATTTTTCTTTTTTAAATAAGACAGGTTTAGGTCTTACAAAACTTCATCCAATCTAACCCATTTCCACCCCAATTCTCAAATTAGAATTAAAAATCCAGACCTATATTTTTCGATTGAAAACTTTAATAAAAGCATATTTCAAAAACTAAAATGCTCTCTTTTAGAGACAAGTACATACTAGTGATTGCAACAAATATTTGACAACATTATTCTCTCTTTTAGGTCCAATATATGCATACTCTATAAATATAGGAGCTGGTTGGGGACGCGTAGTGTTCGTTCGACCAAACTTTTTTAATGTTAAAAACAAATAAAATTGATGCGGATGTTTTTTAAAAAAAATCCTTTATTTTTTGTTATTGCATGATTGCTAAGTTGGACCTATTTTTTTGTTTTTTTTAACAGAGCGGTTTCGCTATCGGGATACATTCGCGAGACTTTTCTCGCGATGTATAGCACTTCCCTTCTTCTAAGAGAAATGTTTTTTCCAGCGAATGATTATTTTGCGGAACATCACGACACGTTATACCAAAAGTCCTTTATTTTTTGTTACTACATGATTGCCAAGTGAGACCTGTTTTTTATGTTTTTTCAACAGAGCAGTTTCGCTATCGGGATACATTCGCGAGACTTTTCTCGCGATGTATAGCACTTCCCTTCTTCTAAACACAGATTAATTTCTAAAGATGATAATAGGCACGATATATACTATATTGACAATGACATGCATATACTAGATCTACACTGGGCAGATGCACGGATCCGGATCCTCTCAATCCGCCTTTTCTCTCAATTCTCTCAACAATAAAATCCAACTTTAGATTAATCCAACAGATGGAAGATTGAAAGAACAAATGATTAAAACAAAAACACATTGCACAAAATAAAATACAACTATAGTTAATTATAGAACCGTTCTTGACCAAATTGCGATGTCCTTTATTCTTCTTCTTTTGCATGTGTCTTCTCTCTTTACTTTTTATCGATTTCTTAAAAGTTATTATGGCTTCTTCTAGTTTGTATATGCAAATCCAAATTGGGGTTTCACAAAGCAATTCCCCCTTCAACCGAATTTGTACATGTCACCAACTATAGTCTTTTGATATCATTGATATGTATCCCCTTAAAATTTTAAAACCTTGTCGATAAGGCTTGAATTGTGTGATAACCCATTTGCAATTTCAATTTGACCATCGGAATCTTCAACAAATTAATAAAAATGAGTTGAAATTACAAATGAAAATGAAAGCACGAAAATAGATTTGAAGAAAAAAAGCAGTTATGATCCTGCATAAGAAAATTGGAATTGCCAAAAAAAAAAAGGTAGAGATGAGAACAACAAGATGGCGTGTAGCAAACGCTGAGACGGTGCTTTGACCCTCATCCATCAGATTAATCTAACGCCTGTGAATAATGCTGGAGGGATCGAAGGAGAGAGCATGGCTGGAGAGGATCCGTATTCGCACAGGCACAGCAAAAGTTTTGGATTTTATAGCCCAAACCAATATCATCCTTTATTGTAGACAAAGAAAAGATTAAAGAAGTATGAAAAAACAGAATGCGCCCCATCAGCATTGAACTAGAAAATTCATATGACACAATAGTCCAAACTCAATTTTTTGGATGATATATTATTGGAGAATCTATGCATGCATTCTCCAATAATATATCATCCAAAAATTCCCTTAGATTCTTTTCTGCAGGACCACCTTCCTTCCCTGCCTCTCTAGCCAACCCCTTCCATTTCATTGCATTCTTTCTCAATTCCTCTCCTTTCTCTCCTCTTCCCATCACTACTTCCAAACACTTCCTAATTTCATCCCCTCCTACAATTCCATTCTCATCCACTTTATCATCCACTCTTACACCTATCTTCCACACATCTTCGATTAGCTTTGCATTAGTCTTTTGATCAGTCCATTGAGGAAATGCCACTAGAGGAACCCCTGATACCAAACTTTCCAAAGTTGAATTCCAACCACAATGAGTCAAAAAACAACCCAATGAAGAATGTGAAAGAACCTCCACTTGAGAACACCACTTCACTATCTTCCCCTTCTTTTCCAACTCATCTTTAAATTTCAACTCCTCTACTTTTTCTCTCATGACCCATAAGAATGAAAACCCACAATTCAACAACGCACGTGCAATTTCCTCTGTTTGTCGCTCAGACAAATCAAAGTAACTACCAAAAGAAACATAAACAACAGAAGATTTTGGCTTTGAGTTTAACCATTCAATATAGTCATTTGAACGTTGCAATAGGTCACCACTGAAGGAAGTATCGGAGGGAATCAATGGTCCGATGGGAATCATTTTGAGGTTATGAGCATCAACGGCTCTGAGTGCCTCTGGCTCCAAAGCTTCAAAAGTGTTTACGAGTATTATTGGATTGGTTTCAATGTCGAGTTCATGAAAATCTTGTTGAAAATATGGAAAAACAAAAGACAACACACTAGGATTTGAGGTAAATAAAAAAGAAGGTATGTCACGTGGCGATAGTGTGAAGGGCAATCCTGGTAATTCAATGGTAGTTTGGTTTTGGTTATTGATATGGTTACTATAACCATGAAAGTAGTAATAGAGAATATCAAACACTGTGGCGGGTTCAATCCAGAGTTTAGCTGAGCGGAGGTTGAATCCACGAGCTACTTGTGGAGCCCAAGGAAGCATTATGGTGTAGAGTAAGCAAGTGAAAGGTTTGGATTCTTGTTTGGCAGAGAGTATGAGATTGGTGATGAAGTCGGAGCCACGGCTGTTGAAGTGTGAGGTGTATAGGTGGAAATCAGCGTCGGTGTTTGTGATGGCGATGAAACCGTCGTCATAGCCATCGGAGAAGGGGGTTATGGAGAGGTTGGAGATGGTGGTTATGGATGGATTGAGGAGGATTAGGCGACGGTATAAATGGAGGGTGATAGGAAGAGTGACATGTGCACCCATTGATATGAGTCGCTTGGCAAATTGAAGGGCTGGGTTTATGTGGCCTTGAGCTGGGTATGTTACAAGAAGGATGCGGTGGTGGTGGGACATGATTGCGATGGGGAGATTGGTAAGGAGTGAAACACTACTTATCATAGATGTATGTATGCACATTTATTTATAGTAATGGACTCAAACTCAATCATTGTTTATTTTGATTTGGATCTCATACATACACACAAATTAAACTAGAACATTGATACATTCACATCCTTAAATGACATGTATCACTTGTACATCCACACACAATTATGACATGTGTCTACCTGAATCCCAGAAATTTAGTTTTTTTGTCTCTCACACGCTCTCACAGGAGGGTGGTATACTATATGTATGAAGAAAAGAGTGTCAATGAAACATTATCCATTAAATTAACACACTACTAATAATGATATCGAGAAGGACTTCTTCCTCTTGCAATGGTGAATTTCTTATTAAATTACAAATATATCATTCGGTCCTATTAGTTGTTTGCAATGAGTTAGTTTTAAGTTTTTTTTCTTATGCAAATTGGTTTTTAAGTTATAAAATATTTTTACTATTATCCTCCTTTTATCCCACTCAATTAAAAAAGTGTTTATGTGAACGTTTAATATTATGTTGGTAACTTCAAATTTATTTCACTCAAAATTAATTAAGATTCGTGAGTGTATAAAAGTGTTTATGTGAACGTTTAATATTATGTTGGTAACTTCAAATTTATTTCACTCAAAATTAATTAAGATTCGTGAGTGTATTATCAAGTCTTTATTTGAAATAACATTGTTCGATTACTTGATTGATTTATAATATTGTTAATGAAATATTATTTATCTATAAAATTATGTTTGAATTTAGAAGCAACAAGGAGTAATCATATTTGTTGTAATAAACATTTTTTTGGACTTATAACCTCATTATTAATGTTAATGGAAATACTTTTTAAAGAAGTTGAATGAATTTTATTTTAAAGAAATTGAATGAAAAAAACGTGACATTTTCACAATAAATGACATCTTCATCATTTTTCTATTTCTATTGTTTTTGTTAAAGAAAAAGAAAGTTGTCATAAAAGTTGTTTCAAAATGGTTGTTCAAATATCATTAATTTTTTAAAAATAAAAAAATAACTACCAAATGCAACATTCTTATTTGATGGGGATGTAAAACTAATCTACATCTCATTTTTCTCTAAGATATTACACCTCTTTTGTTTTTTTTTTAAACCCTTTCACTTTTATTAGTTATTATTATATGCAAGGTCTGGGGGTTCAACCTCAGACACTACCAAAACAATTTATTATAAAATATTACTAAAAATTACAATACCCCTTTTTATGAGGACAATAATTGTGGTCATATTAAAATGTCCTTCAACATTAATATGATTTTGTGTTTTATACTTTTATTAAGATTTTTTTATCTCTTTTCGGTCCCCTCCACAATTATGTTAGGTGTATTTTTAATATCCCCATTTAAAGTTTTTATGCGGACAATAATTGTGGTCATATTAAAATGTCCTTCAACATTAATATGCTTTTGTGTTTTATACTTTTATTAAGATTTTTTTTATCTCTTTTCAGTCAACGTCCACAATTATGTTAGGTGTATTTTTATAAGGTTTAATAGCAGTTTTCGCCCCCGTAACTTTCACGAAGTTGCGATTTTGGCCCCATAAAAAACTACAAAACCGTCCTCTAAGTTTTGCAACTGTAACAGTTTTCGTCCCCAACCAAAAAAAAAAAAAAAAAAAAAAAAAAAAGCATGTGGCATCTCATTTAGGGTGCCACGTCAGCGTAGACCGAGTCAAAATTGGCCTTCAGGGCCAAAACTACCACAGGTGCAAAACTTAGGGGGCGGTTTTGTATTTTTTTCTTAGGGGGCCAAAATCGCAACTTTGGAATGGTTAGGGGGTTAAAACTGCTATTAAGCCATTTTATAATAGGGTGACAACTTACCTATCGAATTTTTTGTAAAAAAAAAAAGGTTAAATATATTTTTGGTCCCTATAAATATACCAACTTTTTGTTTTAGTTTCTCAAAAAATTTCCTTCAACTTTTAGTCTTCCAAAAATTTTCTATCTTCACTTTTGGTCCCTCTTTTAAAGTAAACTCATATGTAGAATTCATATTTTTGAATAAAATTTTGCAGAAAAATTCATAATATTATAAGAATCACTCCAAAAAAAAATAGAATTTTTTAACAAAACATGAATTTAATATGAGTTTTTATATTTTTGAAGGTTAAAAATTCATATTTAAATTATGTTTTGTCAATAAATTCTAATTTTTTTGGATTTTTTTTTACAATATTCTATACATATCTGCACAATTTCATTAAAAAAATACTAAAATTAACTTAAAAATAAGGACTAAAAGTAGTGATTAAAAATTTTATAGGGACTAAAAATTGAAGAAAAATTTTAGAGGAACTAAAATGAAAAGTTGATATATTCATAGGGACTAAAAATATATTTAACCCAAAAAAAAAAAAAAAACTTACCAATCAAATTTGTGGTGTAGAAATAATATGACTTTTCATACAATTAGAAAACTCATGTCAACAAAACTTATGGACATGCAAGTGGATATTTAAGACAATGATATGCCAAATGCATTTTTTTAAATGCTAAGGACTATACTTTATTTTAATTATACGTTTTCATATAAAAAAATTAATTATACGTTTTCATATAAAAAAGATTTGTTGAGTATTAAACTTTTGTGGATGGATGATCAGGGTTAAAAGTATGTTAATTGTTCCCAATGTTTTAAATTCTTTCTACAGAGCTCCGGCTTTAAATGGGACCCCGTAATTTAACGGTGTGATTGATCCTCTCAAATCAGTCAGTTCTTGGATCAGATACCGAGTTGGGAGAAAAAACTTTTTACTAAGTTAATGTAGGGTTTTAACTTACTAGACTTTTACTTTTCAAAACTCTGGTTTGGTCTAAGAACAGAACAGGGGAGGGATCAAGTTTAAACTTCTCTCATGAAGTATCATTTCACTTGGTGTATTGCATTGCTAACATTATTCATATGTTCCGACAACATATTAATTTCAATTGAATAAATATTAATCTATGTAATCATGGTCCTTGGTTAGTATGTACTGATAAATAAACTTAAAACAAGATTAACCCTTAATTATTGAATAACAACTCTCACTATATCTGACATATTTCCATCACTCATAGTGATACAGTTCTAATTAATCATATTCCATCAACACCAAGAAAATCCCTCAAATTCTTGTCAGAAGAGCCACCCTCCTTCACAGCCTCCCTAGCCAATTCTTTCCATCTCTTTGCATTCCTTCTCAATTCCTCTCCTTTCTCTCCAACCCCCATCACCACCTCCAAACACCTCCTAATTTCATTCCCTCCTACAATTCCATCCTCATTCACTTCATGATCTACTCTCACCCCAATCTTCCACACATCTTCTATTAACTTTGCATTAGTCATCTGATCCATCCATTGAGGAAACGCCACCACAGGAACCCCTGATACCAAACTTTCCAAAGTCGAATTCCAACCACAATGCGTCAAAAAACAACCCAGAGAAGAATGTGAAAGAACTTCCACTTGAGCACACCATCTCACTATCTTCCCCTTCTCTTCCAACTCCTCTCTATAGCTTAATAACTCCTCTTCTTTTTCTTTGATGACCCACAAGAAAGAAAATCCACAATCCAACATAGCACGTGCAATTTCCTCCATTTGCACCTTTGACAACGCACATAAACTACCAAATGAAACATAAACAACCGACATCTCTGCCTTGGAATCCAACCATTCAACACAACCATTAGAAGGTTGGAAAATATGAGTTTGACCACCAAATTTACTATCCTCCGTTGGATCTTTCTTGTCCAAAAAATCAGAAGGAATCAACGGTCCAATGGAAATCATGTTTAAATTTTCAAAGGCTCTCATTGATTCTGGTTCCAATTCTTCAAATGAGTTAACAAGTATTGTTTGGTTTGTTTCAACATCAATGTCTTTAAACTGTTGTTCAAAGAATGAACGCATTAAATCGAAAGGACTTGGACATGACTCTAACAGAAACGAAGGTAAATCACGTGATGATAACAATAGTGGTAACCCTGGTAATTCAATGGAACATGAGGGGTTTTTGATTGAATCAGAGTGTCCATGAAAATAGTGATATATGATGTCAAACACAGTGGCTGGTTGAACCCAAAGCAACGCTGTCGGGAGGTGAAACTCACGCGCTGTCTTTGCAGCCCATTGAATGAGGATAGAGTGAACTAAAAAAGTGAAGGGTTTACCTTCTTGTGAGTTTTTGAGTATGAGATTTTTGATAAATTCAGAGCCGCGGCGCGTGAGTTCTGAGGAGTAGTGTAAATAATTTTCGGTGCCGGTGGCTTTGAAGCCGTCGTCGTAGCCGTCGGAGAAGGGGAGATAGGAGAGGTTAGGGAGGGTGGGTTTATTGGTGAGGCGGTTGTGCATGTGTAGGGTGGTGGAGAGAGTGACGTGTGCACCTAAAGCAATGAGTCTTTTTGCGAATTGGAAGGTTGGGTTTATGTGGCCTTGTACTGGATATGGTATGAGGAGGATGCGGTGGCGGTGGTGAGGCATGGTGGTTTATTGTGGTGGCGCGTGATAGTGAGATAGTATGTAATGGTTGGAGTCTCAATTACTGTATGAGTGGCTCCTTGAAGAATTTAGGCCACATGAAAATATTGACAATTTATAACAAGAAAGTACTAAAACGATAAAAATAACTTTTTATAATATAATATATGTATCAGACGTTATTGGATAACACTGAGTGGGGTTTGCTACTTGCCAGAAAACTTTTTACAATTTTGTAGAAATTTTGGCTTTGTGACGTTTGAGGTGACGAAAATCAGAGCATGCATGATTTTACCCAATTATGTTGGTTTTCTTTTTTAGTAAAAAAAGAAAAAAGAAGTTTGAATTATTTAGAAGGCAATTAACTTTTTCTTTTAAAGAAAAGACACTTTAGTCAATTAACTATATATTATGTTTTTTTTTTTTTTACAGCAATCAGCTATTAAGTTGGTTTTCTTTTTTAATAAAGAAAACACTTATTCAATTATTCAACTTTTCATTTTCTCTCCATCTCTATCTCTCTTATTATGTTATCAATATATCACATTTTTTATATCGCTCTATCTATTTCTTTTTTGTTCAAGGCATGGGTGAGCTGTATGGTTGTGTGTCAAATATTTTTCTATCTGTTTTATTATCCTTCAAATGACTTTTTTAAGTTGGTTTGCTTTTAATATAGTTTTATAAAATATTTAAATAACCATTTAAAAATTATATTTTATACACCTCTGGTCAAAAAAGATAATTTTATACACTTATATTTATTTTAAAAAGTGTTGTTTACCTTTTATAACTGTTATAATTATTTTTAGTCAAAAAATGAGTGTCATAATTATTTGAATATTTTATCGACCAAATCATTCAATTCAAAACTTAAATGATTTTCGTATATAGGTCAAAGTACATGGTTGCATCTTTCAATTCAATACTTAGTTCCATTGATGATTCAATAGTTTGAGTGTTAGATGAAAGATCTTTGTTACCTTGTCGAGTTGATTATAACAAAAATCATTTTCTTTACACCAAATGACAAAATCATTTTTGAAAACTAGATGAAGGTATTTTTTTACCACACCTCGCCATCAATCAAGTGGACTTATTGTCTGTACCCTCGAATTTAAATTTGCTCCATTTACTTTCTTCTGTCTATAAAAAAAAAGGGTCAGGTCTACGTTACCCTCTCTTATTTATGGGGTAATTACCCTCTTATCATATCAACCAATCAAAATGTAATATACATAGACAACATTAAATGTCAAATAAATGAGTCATTTTTTCTAAAAATAAAAGAGTTAATCTTAATCATAAAGTAACTTTTAATACTTTTAATTTTTATTTAATTATATTATAAGGTGTTCAATCTTAATTAATTTACACTACAAGAATTATAATAAATAAAATTTTACATCAAATTTCTTTCATCTGGATGTCCTTAAATTCATCACTTACATTCATAAAATTTCTTCCATTCCAGAACCCCGAACGTGAGAACAAAAATATCTCCTTCATTCAAATTTATTCTTCCCTATAGATCAATTATTGTTTCTTTTTCATTCTTCTTCTCATTTTGATTGTTCAATTTTGTCGTTCTAAACTACCGCAATTTTCAATTATAGTGAGAATTGTCGTTGTTTCTAGAATCGCGTCAGGTATCGTGACTTGATTTTTTTTATTTAAGCAACCAACCTAATAAAATCTGCTAACACACATAGACCTGCCTCACTATCAGCCAAAGCCTTTAAGTCCAAACAAAAGAACAAAAGCCTCAAGGCATAACCATTTCAGCAGCAACAACACCTGCTAGCAGTCCTCAAAGTACAACAGATGACTTACTCAATTGTTATAATTAACTACCTCACAACCAAGAAAAATCAAATCAAAAATAAAAATCAAGTCTCCATACCTGGTTCTGGAAATAACGGCAATTCTCACGATATTTGGAATCAAACGAAGGACGACGATTCTCACAAAAATTGAAAACTGTGGCAGTTTGGAACGACAAAATTGAACAATCAAAATGGGAAGAAGAAATTTTATGAACGTAAATGATAAATTTAAGGACATTCAGATGAAAGAAATTTGATGTGAAATTTTAATTGTTCTAAGTCAATCCTGAAGTGTAAATTAATTAAGATTGAACACCTAAATATAATTAAGGCAAGATTACATTAGGGGTCCTTTGTCTTATTTATTTGTAACACTTTAGTCCTTTATCTTTATTTTTTTCCCATTTAGGTCCTTTATCTCTCTTAAAAGCACAAATACATCTTTTTTCTCATTTTTTATTAAAAAATACATAATTTTATTTTTAAAAATATATTTTTATTAAAATGAAAAAATCCAGAAATATGATGAAGATGTTCATCATCTTCATCTTCTTCTTTTGAATCTTCATCATCATCTTTAAATAAAAAAAATTCTACTAAAATATATCTTCAAATATCGTGAATTAATGTTATATTCACCTCAAATCTTCTTTTGAACACAAAAATCAAAACCTTACTTTCACAAATGTTGCAAGGCGGATGGTGGAGGCTTAGTCATTGGCGTAATGGTTAGTCTTTACGAAAATTAATATTGTTCAGGAAACAACAAAATTGATGTGCAAAGCTACTCTCAATTTTGGGGTTATTTTTATGCCGGGTTTGAATATTGAGTTAGAAAATAATAATAATAATAATAATAATAATAATAATAATAATAATAATAATAATAATAATAATAATAATAATAATAATAATAATAATAATAATAATAA
>Ga0315915_1007557_pt1 | contig 12948 bp, 14 predicted proteins | sample MpolbnodulesMG_FD_207738 | JGI IMG/M metagenome (GOLD analysis project Ga0315915, IMG submission 207738) | Medicago polymorpha root nodule microbial communities from Los Angeles, California, United States - branched nodules | ecosystem: Host-associated > Plants > Roots > Nodule | place: USA... | reverse complement strand
AAAACAAAGCAAACAAGTTAAAGTGAAACAACCCCCTCCCCTTAAAGCAAGTAGTGACTCTCAATCTAAAGTCCTGATCAACAATGTTTGTATAGACAGCAGAATCGTCAATCGTGTACTAGGGAGGTCAAAATCAATCATTGAACACCCAAAAAAAGGATAAAAAGCCTTAAACAACACATAAAAGACGATTATTAATTTACATCACAATAACATAAAAACTAATAATGTGTGTGCTATAGATCAAACTTCATAAAAAACCAAAAGACCACAAATAAAATTTAAGGGCAGTTGTATACGTGCGGAGTACTGTTAAGACAGTATGCAAGATTCTACTCAACAGTTATTCTTAAACCTATGTTATATATACAATTGGCTAACATTGTCAACATGCACAACTCAACTCAACTGAACAAGTCATCTTGGTTGGTTGCATCTCCATCATCATCACCATCATCGTCGGTAGAATCGTCACTAATAGTATTGAATGTCAGTATCAAGTCTAAAAGTTCTTGATCTGCAGTTGAGTGTTCTGCAGTGTTTTCTGTCCTAGCCCTCCGTCTTGGAAGTGAAAACAGTTGCAACATCAGGTCTTCCTGAGAAGCTATCTGGTACATCCAGCCCCTAGCCTTGGGTTTCTGTCGGACACACAAAATTATTATCAATTCGCATCATTACAAACCACCAGAAAAATTATCATCTTTGCCATTGTCATCATTATTATCATCACCAACACCATTGTTGTTGTCATCATTACAATCATTGACATCACCTTCATCACATTCATCAATATCATCGTCGTCTTCTTCATCATCAACACATTCATCGTCATCCTCATCCTCATAATCATCATCATAATCAAACATATCATCATCATCATCATCATCAAACATTTCATCAATAAAATTGTCATGGTCGTCGCTGTCGTCCTCATCATCATCACTCTCAAACCAACGAATTTCATCAAATATGACAACCTTTTTCAAGTAACAGCAGAGAAATTAGTTCCTCTGCTGCTTAATAGTTCACTCGTGTAACATAAACATCAAAATTGATATGATAAATCATTTAACAATAACAGACCAGTACCAATGTTAAAATGATGTTGGTTAAGGACTTTCCAAAACGAGGATATTAAATTTTCTTTTATCAATTTAGAAGCATTTTAAATCAGGGGCAAAAAGTATTAATGCTATTTCATAAAACTAGTTGTGAGATCATAGTACTTATCAGGCTTTGCATTCATAACACCCACCCAACTACCCATGGCCAGCATGTTCAAGCCTTGTTATTATGTTTAGGTCTTAACCGTGCTGCTGTCTGGATTAGTCCCCATTTAACATGGTCAAATAGGCCCAGTCCATTATTCAAACACTACTAATCTAAAGAAATCCCCGTATGGACTGTTGTGGCCAGAAAATCAGATATTTTCCTTAAAAGATCATTTTAAACCAAAATCACAAGCTCTAAAAACAACTGATCTGGGAAATATATATATATATATATGTATGTATGTATGTATATATATGTATGTATGTATGTATGTATGTATGTGTGTGTGTATGTATGTATGTATGTATGTATGTATGTATGTATGTATGTATGTGTGTGTGTATGTATGTATGTGTGTGTGTGTGTTCAATACTTCATCATAGTATGTATGTATGTATGTATGTATGTATGTATGTATGTGTGTGTGTGTGTTCAATACTTCATCATAGGATTTCATATAATGCTCAACACATAATAACAGAAATGACTCGGCTTTAACTGCTGTGACCTCCAATAAATCACCCTTCATTAATTATTCGGATTTGGATCCTCTCCAACCATTTCTCTCATGCAGTTTGTTCTGCCATAATCTAAGCCATTCATTCACTATTTTTCTCTCTTTGGTGCTGTTTTTTGTTCATTTATGAGCTAATCAACCATGATTAGAAAAGGAGAGGAGGCTGCACAAAAAAGGCAGGAGAGGATCCAAATCCTAATTATTCTAATAGAAAACATTACTTTTATAGGTAAAAAATATGCTTTGGCAATAACTGAACCAGTTAATGAGCAAGCATACTACAACTTTGCCCTGGACTACATAATCAAATAACCACAGTCTGGTCAAGGGAAGATTTGTTGTAGAGGATAGGAGTTGAGGTTTTTAATAATTGTGGTGTGGGTGATACCAGACTAGTATATTCTTGAACTAGTTGAGATTGAATGTCAGCCAGGGGTAGTTAGAGGAAAGATGACCAAAAAAAGCTTTGGACAATATCTTCGGATTATTTATTTGGGTTCTAATTTTATTTTTTAAATGAAGATTTTATGAAAACTGTCCCAGTTAGAGATATATATAAATAAAACTAGTGTCATGCTAACATGTGGCCTACGGGCACTAGTTAAGGAAAATAAACATAGAAGGTTTATATTGAAGATAACAATTTCTAAGTTCTAAACAAATTAAATACCTCTTTCCAACACGCCATTTCTATATTGATTTCCTTAACTTGTGCCGTAAGTGCACTAACTAATTCAAAGCATAAAAGGCATCATCCACATAAGATAAGATATGATTTTTGGTTGATTTCTGAAATGCATTAACTAGCTCAAGAAGACTGGATTCATACCTGCTCAATATTTTTGGGCAAAGTAGCTTTCTCAAGGGCCTTTGGAGTCCATATCTTGATGTCATGCTCAATACCGCTGCTTGCAAGAACTGTTGAATGAGGATGAGACTCGATACAGTTCACAACATGCTTGTCTGCTTCCATGACACGAATAAGCTCACCACCTTTCTTCTTCCATGTGAAAATACGACCACAGTCTGACCCACTCACCACATACTCACAATTAGGCCCAAAGAAATTAACACCCTTCACTGTCTCGCAATTCCTGTGTCCTTTGAAAACTTGAGGGGCGATTGTAACATCAGCATCTGTGTTTGATGGAGATTGCGCAGATCCATGACTGCCTCCTGCTTCACTTGTATCACTATCCACAGATATAGGGGATCCTGGAACAGGGTCCAGTCCCAAACCCATATCTTGTGTAAAAAGGTAAATAAATTCATCATTGTATGACACAAGAAGCTCCCTTTGTTCAGAAAAGGCCAGGCCTGTTATTCCTACTCTCTCATCACCAATCAAGTGTGGAGGGCAAAAGTAGTCAGTCGGTTGACCAAAATCAGTGGATGCATCCCATTTATACTTGCGGATATCAAAAAGGCGTGTATACTCATCAGACCCCGCAACCGCAAAGAGATTTGGGTTCCTTGGATCAATTGCAATTGCATTAAGATGGATGACTGGCATGTAATTCCAACTATCCTTAAGTGGCTTGCAGGTGAAAAGTTCTGTTGCAGTCCCAGTTCTAAGATCAAACTGTAAAGATGGTTGGTGAGAGAGGACTAATCGATAAAGAACAAACAACTATTCGTATGAAAAAAAATGCAATGACTCACATGTTGTACTAATCCATCTTCACCACAAGTGTAAAATATATGAGGGCTACCAGGCTCGATAGCCAGCTTATGAGCCCGTCCTTGATGTTTGCCCAATAACTTAGTTTCCACACGTCCGTCTTCGAGAAGTTGAGCATGTCTCACCTAAAATTGAAAAACACCCTAGTTTTAGTAAAACGGCCTAATGACGACATAATAAGAATGATGATTATGTGAAAGTGATGGATACCTGGCCATCAGCAGCACAAGTGACAACGCTTCGATCATCAGAGTGGGGCATGAACTTAGCCTGGAAAACATTGTTACTGTGACCGGAATGGAAGGAGAGCTTAATACGGCCGGTTTCCCAATCCCAGAGAATAATCCTCCTATCATCAGAACCTGAAAGCAGAATGTCACCATCTGCATTGAAGCATACAGTGTTGACACAGCCTCTGTGCTTTTCGAGCTTATTGAATACATCAAGTCGAAGAACAAGATCCTAAAACAAGTAATAACATCAATTAATCAGATTACAGGAAACACATTCATATGTTTTGAAACCCTAATTATTTGATTTTATGGTAGTAAAAAAAAAAAAAGAAGGTAAAATATAGAGAAAATAGGTAGAGAAGTGGTGACCTCGGAGGCGGCGAGGCGGTTAGGGAAAACTCTGGCAGGTAAGTGACCGAGCTCTCGATTGGAGAGATCGCGAAGGGGTTTGTGGACGCTGTTCCTTGCTCTCTTGTACATCCTGATCCTGAGAAAAGGAAAAGAGTAAAGTTAATTAGGGTAAGAGAATAACGATGATTGATTTATTGATGGAAAAAATGGTGGTTGAATTCAACCTTGGAAGCCAGATTGCGTTGCGATGAAGAAGAGTGAATCTGAGAGTGGGGTCCTTTCTTCTGCGTGCGTGTTTCTTCAACAACGTGGCACCCACGCCTTAACCCCTCTAAACAAAACTGAAAAACTAACTTCAAATAAAAATTTGCAAGACAAAAATGATTTTCAAATTTTAATACTTTCGAGATTATTTGCATATATACTATATAAGAAATATTTTTTATTACAAAATTACCTTATTCTTTTGACACTTATTTTCTCTTCAGAAGTGTCAGTGACTCTTTTTTTTTAACAATCTCTTCAACCGTGTTATAGAATGAAACTACTTTGAATGGAATCAATTTCAAAAGTATGAAACCACCATGATTTAAGCAAATAAAAAAGCGAGTGTTAAAGAGAGTATTGAAAAGAGAGTGTTGCTAACACTACTCTTTTCTCTTTCTATTAACAAAAATATATTTTTTGAAAAGTTATTCTCAACAGTTTCTATCATTTGAAGTTGTTTTTAATTTCTTTTTTAATTATAACTAACAGATGCAATATTCTTAAAAGTGATTATTTTTATATATAAAAAAAGTGATTTTGTTTCTTAATAAAATTATAACAAACTTAATGTGTATGTAAACATCATTAGAAAATGTTGATATATTATACAAAAACAAAAAAATCAAAGTGATTGATATATATCATACAAAAATGAAAATACATGCAATAAAATAATAGAAATGGTGTTTGTCCAACGTGGAGAATATAAAAGTTAGCTTCAAAGAAAATGTTTCCGTTTATGCTCAAAGTATATGAATAGTTGATTACCAAAAAGTTAAAATATGATGCTAAAAGTTAAAGTATGTGAATGTTTCCTTTTATTTATAGTTAACATTTGAATTACAATATGATGCTAAAAGTTAAAATAATAACTAATTGAAGCCTTCTTTTTATTTCCTCAAAAGTAAAATTAATTGTCATTGTGAACCATTTTTTTTTGGTAGATATTGCCATTGTGAACTTAACTGAGTTGATATGGACAATGCATAATATATGCAACGTTCGAAGTTCAAACCCTAACCACCAAAAAAAAAGTAAAACTAATTGAAACCTTTTTAAAAATTAATTAAAAATTAAAATATAATATTAATATAAGATTTTATACGTAAAATTTGCTGAGATATTCATGATATATAAAAAAATTGATTCTTTATTTGAAAAGACTTTTAATGTATTAGCAGCACATAAAAAATTTGGTATAATACATTAAATTTAAAATTTATTGGTAGAATTTATTTTTTTTCTTTTTCTGGAGATTTGGTAAACGAATTATTTAGTGGATATGATGAAAATTTGAAAATTCAATAGTGTATATACACAGTATTGAAGTGCAGCTCACACTCGACCATGGCTCTCTCAAAAGCAACATTCCTCACCCGTCTGAAAACCGTCGCACAACCTAACCGCCACATCCGAATCCGACTCTGCCCACGCTTTCTCTCCTTCGCCGCCTCACCAGAAGATGCTGCCATCGAACGCCGCCGCCGCCGCCGACAACTTGGCATCGAACCTCTCTCCGCCCTTAACCCTAATCCAAACCTTAAATCACAATCTCCACCCTATTATCACAACCCCAGTAACCCTAAACTCCCCGAACATGCCTCTGCGTTAACCGGCAACCGTGTCAACCTTCACAACACTATTCTAACCTTAATCAGCAAAAACGATCTCGATGAAGCTGCACTCTACACGCGCCACTCCATTTATTCCAATTGCCGCCCAACCATCTTCACTATCAACGCTGTCCTCTCCGCCCTCCTCCGTCAGTCCCGCTATTCTGATCTTCTATCCCTCCACCGTTTCATTACTCAAGCTGGCATAGTTCCCAATATCATTACTCACAATCTTATCTTTCAGACTTATCTCGATTGCTGCAAGCCTGATACTGCTATTGATAATTTCAAACAGTTCATCAAGAATGCTCCTGTTAACCCTTCCCTTACCACTTTCCGCATTCTTACTAAGGGTCTTGTTGATAACAATAGGCTTGATCGTGCTATAGATATTAAGAATCAAATGGTTGCTTCGGGTTTTGCACCTGACCCTCTGGTTTATCATTATTTGATGTTGGGTCATGCTAGTAATTTTGATGGGGATGGTGTTTTAAGGGTTTATGAAGAGTTGAAAGAGAAGCTAGGTGGGGTTGTGGAAGATGGGGTTGTTTTGGGGTGTTTGATGAAGGGTTATTTTCTCAAGGGGATGGAGAAGGAAGCTATGGAGTGTTATCAAGAGGTTTTTGTAGAGGGAAATAAGATGAGTGACATTGCTTATAATTCGGTGCTTGATGCACTTGCCAAGAATGGGAAATTTGACGAGGCAATTAAGCTTTTTGATAGGATGATCAAGGAGCATAATCCTCCTGTTAAGTTGGCTGTTAATTTGGGAAGCTTTAATGTCATGGTGGATGGTTATTGTGCTGAGGGAAAATTTAAGGAGGCGATTGAAGTTTTCAGGAGCATGGGTGAGTCTCGTTGCAAGCCGGACACGTTGTCATTTAATAACTTGATTGAGCAGTTGTGTAATAATGGGATGATTTTGGAAGCTGAGGAGGTTTATGGAGAAATGGAGGGCAAAGGAGTGAACCATGATGAGTATACATATGGCTTGTTGATGGATACTTGCTTCAAAGAGAACAGACCTGATGACGCTGCTAGCTATTTCAAAAAAATGGTGGAGTCAGGTTTGAGGCCTAACTTAGCTGTTTACAATAGGTTGGTTGATGGGTTGGTTAAAGTTGGGAAGGTTGATGATGCCAAGTCTTTCTTTGACCTAATGGTGAAGAAGCTCAAGATGGATGTTGCTAGTTATCAGTTCATGATGAAGGTGCTGAGCAAGGCAGGAAAGTTGGATGATGTGCTTCAGATTGTTGATATGTTGTTGGATGACAATAGCGTCAACTTTGATGAGGAATTCCAAGAGTTTGTTAAGCTAGAGTTGAGAAAAGAAGGGAGAGAAGAGGACTTGGCCAAACTGATGGAGGAGAAGGAAAGATTAAAAGCTGAAGCTAAGGCTAAGGAGGCTGAGGCAGTAGAAGCTGCTAAAAATAAAAAAGGATCTAGAATTATATTAACTTCCATGATGCATGGTATCAAGGAAACAGAGTCAGAGAGCTTTGATGCCACTGCTACTGAGTCAGAGCTGGTAGAGAAAACAACTGAAACTGCTGATTCAGACGGACAGGCTAAAAGTGATAGAGCAAGTGAACAGCTAACAGCTTGAAGGTGCCTTTTGTTTATTTGCATTTGATTGCTAGGTCATGCTTATATAGTTGCAGTTGATTCTATATGCAGATTATTACGTAAGGACTGCATCATACTTTTGAGGTTGTGCATTGTAGGCTTAGGCTTTAAACAACACAAATCAATTGCAAGCCAAATAAATGCTAAATGCTGTAATAGTGATTATTCGAAATCTACTGTCATGGCCTTGATATATGTTTTTTGTTCATATCTGTCTAGTCTAATTTGATTGATGGGCCATGCTTATATGGTTGCAATTGATTCTATATGCATATTAATATTATTACTTAAGAAATGCATCATGCTTTTGAGGTTGTGCATTGTAGATTTAGGCTATAAACGACACAAACCAATTTCAAGACAAGTAAATGCTGCTATATCTGTCTAGTTTAATTTGTATTTGTTTCCATTGTTTTTCTGATTTTTTTAATCAACTATGGTAGTGTGTTTGGTGAGCACTTGGATTGATGTACATGATCAAGAGCGGGATTGAAATGATATTTTGCATGGATTCGTTTTAAGGAAATTTGACTTAAGTTTCTGTCATAAATGATGACATATTTTGTGCCAATTGTGGCAGCTTGTGAAGTGCTATCAGCCTTGGTGGGACGATGAGTCGCAAACCCAAGTTTATATGTTGAAATTTTGGTCATCTGTCATAAACTGTCGTCCACCTTTGTCAACATTGTTTTCTATATCTTGTGAAGATAAAAACATTGTTGCCCATATTATAATCATTGCATCTTTTCAGATACTTTCTTCTGCAAAGTTTACTTGATATTTTCGTATGTCATTATATTGCAATGCGATTTCACAGACGTTTGTATATACCTAGTGCTCACCACAACTACCTGCTAAACTTTGGCTGCTTATTAAAGATCACTGTTTCTTATGTTATTATAGTTAAAATATATCTAGGACCCCTTATTAAACTTTGGCTACATACGTTATTTTGTTGTTCATGCTGACGATAAAATAAGGAAGTAGTAACTTTCTTTATTAACACCCCTCATTTAACTCATGTAACAAGAAATAATACAATCTTATCTGATCATTTTACATTTTGGACATGAACGGATCAGACAGGCACCGGAACTTTCGAGGCCTCTCATATCTTATCATCTAGCTCAATTTTATGGTTTTCTTGTCTCTCCCAATCTGTAGGTATTCCTCAAACTATTATTTTAGGTCTTCATGTAGGTTTGTGGTTCCTCAGCATAGAAGCGATGCATCATACGTAGTTCATATACAATGTTACGCTATAATAACTATGAGAGTTGTCTATTTCAAACTTGACAAATGCCCATGATGCAGAGTTCATTCGGACATAACTGATGAGCTTAATCTGTGCAGTGATTCGTGTTTTACTGTTAAGCAAAACATTGTAAGCAGTTCGTAAAATTTTCTTTACATGAATTCAACAATTCAATAAGGTTGTAACGTATAATGAAAGATAGGATACTAGTACCATATTACGGAAAGGGAAAGCTTTCTTTTCTTTGCATAAATTCTAATTGCTTTTGGATCGTAATGAACAATGTTAACAGGGCGCCCTGCAGCCTGAGTACAATAGTTTAGCTATTCCATTTAGAGTCACTGCATGGTTATTCACGCAGTGAAAATGCCATGACTTGCAGCATCTGAATTCTCAACAGCTAGAGTCGGCATCGACGGTAAGTCTTTAACATGAAATATGTTTTTTTTAAACAAAAACATGAGATATGTTAATGAGTCGGCATCGTAATGAACAATGCTAACAGGGCGCCCTGCAGCCTAGAGTCAGCATCGACGGTAAGTCTTTAACATGAAATATGGTTTTTTTAAACAAAAACATGAGATATGTTAGTGAGTTGTAAAAAAAAAAAAAAGCTTCATATGGATTAAAGGTTTAATAAAATGAAGCTTGTTTGACCTATTTTCAACTTCTCAAAAAAACAGTTTTTCTACTTACTATCAAAGAACCACTCCTCACAGTCTCTGTTGTTTCCAGACCCTATCATATACTGTGGCCTGAATACTTGCCCATCTGTCAAAAGTTCCTTTAAGAAAAAAGTTTCTTCAACGTATTTCTCAACTCCAACATGACCAGCATCCTGCACCAGCAATTTTCATCTTTAGATTACAATAATTGTTATAAGCAAAATGGGGAATTTCATCTGTCGTTTTGTAGATTCCAGCACTACTGATGAACAAGAATTGCTTGGCATGAGGACTCTTGGCCCAATCGATCACCGGCCTACAAGTTTGGATCGAGATTAGGATGTCTGTCTTAGAGATAACACCTACATATGTCCGAGATGTTTCTGTTTCTTTAAACCTGATGTTGTTGCTTATAATGTACTAGCTGCCGGTTTGTGTAGAAATCGTCATGTTAGTGAGGCAATGGACCTTTTGAATTATATGGATAGTCAAGGTGTGAAGTCGAACTCTACTACACATAAGATTATCATTGAAGGTTTGTGTTCAGAAGGCAAGGTTGAAGAAGCTGAGGGATATTTTAACTATATGAAAGATGAAAGTGTCGAAATCTATACTGCCATGGTTAACGGCTATTTTGAAGCTGACCTTGTTGAAAAATCATATGAACTTTTTTACGAGCTGTCAAACTGAGGAGATACTGCACAAGAAAGTTCCTGTTTAAAGCAACTTAGCAAAGTATTGTATTCGAAAATATTAACTGAATTGTGCCAGACAGGGAATATGGAAAGTGCTCGCTCTTTGTTTGATTTTTTCCTTGGGAGAGGATTTACGCTAGACGTTGTAACTTACACAATCATGATAAAAAGTTATTGTAGAATGAATTGCTTGCAAAAGGCTCATGACCTCTTCCAGTATATGAAGAGCAGAGGGATCAAACCTGATGTAATTACCTACACAGTTCTACTTGATGGGAAATTGAAACACAATTAAAAAGGCATTTATCTTCTTGACACAAAAAAGGAAAGGATGCACCATACGATGTTTCGACTATCTGGAGAAACATGAAGGAAATGGAAGTAAGTCCAGATGTTGTTATTTACACTGTTTTGATTGATAGCTTTGAAGATGCAATTAGACTCTTCAATGAAGTTATTAACAGAGGACTAGAACAGGATAATGTAACACACTGCTTTATTTTCAGGCTTGGCTTGTTAAACAGTGCACCCAGAGATAGCAGTTACATTGTATAATGAAATGTCTTTCAAAAAAAAGGAATGACACCACCCTTGCATTTAAACCGGCGAATTATGAAAGTTAGAAAGCTCCAATTTCAAAAGCAGTGACTAGTGAATCAGTTTTGACTCTAAGTGCTTGGAGTTATCCCTTGGTTTTGACTGTTGGTTCTTGGAGTTATCCCAACAAGTTTGAAATTCTAAAGGTGAAGCATAATCACACGTGCTTTGGGTTGTTTTGCTAAAACTTCTTGTATAGATATGAAAGGGAGTAGAGACACAGAACAGACCGATTACTAGAATGTTATTTATTGTATGTAGGTTTGTATCTTCTTTAATTATACTGAATTAAAAAAATTATAAATGAGACGGATTCAAAAAGGTTTTTCTTGCTGCCACTTGTTTAATATAACATGAATATTGTATTTGAACTTGAGAAGTGTGTTTTTTGCAAGTTAAATTTGGATGTCTTTTTTTATTCCTTTTGGATTACCGGGAAACAAACAAGAATATATGATATACAAAATAAAGTAGTAGAAGTACCTGCTAACAAAACATTGAAATTATAAAAACAATAGTTTGTAAAGTCATTGAATTATTCTTACAAAATATATCATACAGAAGCTCTAAAGCTTAATTACAGGCCATTTTTTATTGTCACAATTTATGATTTACACTAGGTAGCCTGTTATCATTTTGCTTAATTGATATTCCATCTGGGTTCAATTATAAGCAAAACTAACTAACCAGTAACCACACATATTAAGAGTAGTGGTTTAATTCATTTGATTTTCTTGATGTAAAGCAAAAATTAATTTTATTTCCCAAAATACTTCTTTTCATTTAGTTTTGTATGAGAACTTATTTCATTGAAGGGTATTTTGAGAATAATAGCATTTAAAAACGATAGAATTAGTTAGGTTTTTCTTATATTTGAAATCAAAGTAGTAATTGAAAAGGATCTGCTCTTACTGAAATTTAGGTTTTAATTTTAATTATCTCGAGTTAACTTGTCTGCTTTTTTGAGTTTGCACATACGAAACTATCTGATCTGACTGTGCATATTTAGTTGCATAGCTGATTTGGACTAATGTGAAGCTGACAAGCATTGAATGCAGTTCAATTAACATTTAGGTTTTGCCATTTTGCTAAAATTCGAGGGAATCTCAGGTTGTTTCAGAGGTGGGGAGAGAGTCGAAGTGGGAAGATCTGGGTTGCAGAAGAAGGGTGAAGAGGGAAGAAGAAGCAAAAGCAAAACGTGTTTGATAGGATTGAATTTATATTTTGGGTTTATGGAATTTTAGAGTTTTATCTTGTGGGGATTAATTAGTTTGGTTTGATTATGTGTTTGAGTTTATAATTTTTGAATTTCTGGATTTGGGTTTGAAAGTGATGAATTTATGGATGAAGGTTGATGAAGTTGTTGTTGAAGATGATGAAGAGATGAGGGAAGAAGATGAAGAAAAGGAAAAAATTAAGTGTTGGTGGTTCACTGTAAGATACAATATATCGAATGATCTAACGGTCCTCTTTTTATCAAATGGTTAAAATGCATAAAATTAATAAGGTCTATGGTGGACCACTTTGCAACAATCAATTTAGTTAAGGGACCGGTTGATCAATTAAGTCTTTCAACATATATCTTTTCCTGATACAAGTGAGACTGCAAATATCAATACCAGCTTCTAAATCTTTAATAGTATCATTTGACATTTCAAACCACCAAAAGAAGTTATCATCTGTTGATAGCTTGTTCCTCCATTCTAAATTTTTATTTAATATATGCTTCCATTACTTCAAAATTGTGGATAAAATGAATATAATTATAGATGACATAAACTAACCTTTCTGATCAACTCTTCATTAAGAGACAGCATATCTTCTAAACGAGTAAAAGCCATTTCCATATCTGGTTGTGTGAACTCAGGTTGTCTGTCAGCTCTTAAATCTTCATCCCGAAAACATCTGCGAAAAGTAAATTGCATTTAATCCAAAAACAAAAATGGTCAGTTGCATCACAATCTTTATGATGTAATTTTGGTTTAGCTTATAAAAGCAAGCATTCTGTATTCTTGGTTTATGTAAATCACGCAACCAAATGCTTTGTTTATACGAAAAAGGGAAGAGTTTTTACAAATCCTCCATAACATAAGCCAAGATACAAATAAACTCAAAATAAAATTAAAAGAATACCATACCTTGCTACTTGATAATATTTATCAAAACCAGCTACCAT
>Ga0315915_1007555_pt1 | contig 12948 bp, 5 predicted proteins | sample MpolbnodulesMG_FD_207738 | JGI IMG/M metagenome (GOLD analysis project Ga0315915, IMG submission 207738) | Medicago polymorpha root nodule microbial communities from Los Angeles, California, United States - branched nodules | ecosystem: Host-associated > Plants > Roots > Nodule | place: USA... | reverse complement strand
TATCAACCACTTTCTAATGGTACTTTTTAATATAACATGTTTTCATCTTTTTGTTATTTTTATTTTTTGAATTTTGGAGACAACTTTTCAAACAACATCTTAAAAACTTCTAATAATGTTTACACACACTTACAATACTTTCATTCAATTTTGATTCTTAACTAACCAATAAATTTCATCATTCTAATTTTTGTTTTTTTTTCCAAAAATTATGGCTACAAAATATGACCTCATTGATAGCATAACCATCAATAACAAATAAAAATTGTGAAGATTCAAGATTAGGATCATTAGAATGTGAAGATTTCAAAATTTCAAGGATCAAGATCAGATTGATTTATTCGATATAGTTTTTGTGAATGAAAGAGTATGCATCAGTTCTATTTCTATATTAACTTTTATAAACTAACATGATTTACATTATCTAAAGTTATTTTTATATGATCATTAATCTTTACGGTTTTTAGTTGTTATGTTTTATTATTGTTTTAGAACATTTGTATGCATAGTTATTAAAAAAAATTACTAACTTTTGTTGTTCCTGATATTGGAAGGAGCAAAATTCAATGCACTGTGTGGAGCGATAAAGTTGCAAAATATCAATCTATGTTGGTTGAGGAAATGTGATACAATTAGAGACTAAGCTCAATTAAAGCTAGGGAGAAAGGGGATCAAGAGGAGCTAGAGAGAGAGCTTGAGATTGGAGGCTAGGAGCTAAATTGAAGCTAGGGTTTGGATTCTTGAAGAACTAGACATAATCTCTTATTCTTCAATTATGAGTTTAAGTGCTTTTGTGATAATTGTGACTTTTTGTGGTTTTGAATGATCAAATTCATGCTCATATTTTATGTGAAATTGTGGGTATGAAAAACTTCATGAAATTATTGTGTTAAGAGTTTAAACTTCATAGTTGCTGTTGAGTTGTTTTGATGAATTTTGATGAATTGGGTGTGAATCATGAATTGGTGATTATTTGTTCTTGAAACATGTTTGAATTCACTTCATAAATGTTTGTTTATGTTTTTATGTTGATGAGATTTGAATTGATGTGGTTGTTTATGAAGTTTGAATAAAAAATGAGAAAATGGTGGTTGTTGGTGAAAATGAACTAGATGATGAATTTGAGGTGAATTGGTGTTATGATTCGACGTTTTTGTTGTTTTGAATGCCTTTTTATGTTCATAAACTAGGGTGTAAGTTTTGGGATCGAATTTGGGGTGAAGGGGATCAAAAATGGGGATTTTGGATAAAAAGTGTGTGTTCCCGTGAAGGAACCGCCAAAACAGGGCAACTGTTCTGGTGTTTTTTCGCTGTAGCGAGTTACACGGGAACAACACCCTATGTTTTGGGTGTTTCGGGCTTTGAGGGATCGATCCGGAGCGTTCAAACTGATTCTTTTGATGTAATTAATTGTATTTGAATCTTCTAAACATTTGAAAACATCAATTGAGTAAGATTGAATCTGGTTTCGTGAATTGTAACCTAGACTTTTTGAAAATGTTTAAGAACAAGATATTTTCCGAAAACTTGTTTTCTCAAATAAAAAGGATGGAGTTAGGGTCGTGTACTGTAGTTATGATTTGTAAAAATGTTTTTGGATAATATTTAATTAATTTGACTTGGTTTTGCTCAAAAATTGGAATTCTTTTGAAAAGTGACTAAATGAGACAAACTTTGTGAAATTTTAGGAATAATTGGAATTAGCCTATGAAACGTATATGTATATGCTACTTCACTCATATATGACTTGTGTATATACTCGGTTGAGGCGTTTGAACTCGTTTACTTTGATTTTGGCGGTATAATCGATAAATGCTAGTTTTTGTAAACTTAGACGAACTTTGTCAAATTGATATTTTATGGTCGGATAACTTGTGAGAGACTTTGGATTCATGATTATAAAGTAGAATAAGGATGAATTAATTTAGATTGAGTGTCTAAGGCGATGGTTATTATGGTGTGCTTAGTTGTCCATTTTGTTATGAAATATGAATTTGAAACGATAATGTTTCTTTAACGTGAAAGATATTGATTAAGATGATGACTCTTTTGGTGATTTTGAATTGTTAATTTGATGGTGACTCTTGTTTGAACTATGACTTGTTAATTGTGTGGATTATAAAACTCGATAGTGCCTATGGTGTTGATTACGAAGAAAATGTAATTGGAGGTGTACTTTTACATTGTTTGATGATTATATAATTGGTGTTTGGTGCATTGTCGAGTCTTACGTGGCATCCATGCATCGTAGTCATAACGAGTCATATGAAAAATGTAAAAGGAGGTGTGATTTTACATAGGTGAAATACGTAGGAGGAGGTGTTCTCTTACGTGGGTGTGGATTCATTAACGGTTAAATTATCTCCGGAATCCTTTGGTACCATATGCATCTAGAATAGTCTAGAATATTGCATGCATTTAATAATTGGTGAGTTAAGTCTTATGTGAATCGGTGAATATGTGCATTTGGTGGACTTTGTTGATGATTGTGAGTATTCGAACCAGGCTCTAATTGTGTACATTAATTGATGGTGTTTGTATACTTGTTGGATTATGATGATGTTGAATTTATTAATCATGTGAAATTGAATTATGTTAAACTTCATTTGGTTATGTTTAATTATGGATTGTGAGCTAACCCTAGTGGTCGTTTGATTGATCGCCTACCTTATTCTTATGGATGGGTAGATGGCGTGCAGGACTAGTCGCTTTGCTTGGTGAGTTGTTTGAGGATAGCTTGGATGCTACCTCGTTTATCGTCTTGGTGTTGTAGTTTTAGGGATCTAATTAAGGGTCGGTCTTGGATATTTATCTTATTATGTATGTTGGAGATTTGAGACTATGTATTGATGATGATATGAGTTGTATGATGACATGGCTACTTGGTGACTTGTTTTTTTTATGGATGATTATTGAGATGTCTTTCTTATTTGAATATTAATTCCATGATGTAATTAATCCGCTGCGATGTTAAAGAAATTATTTATGCATGCTTGGTGAATTATTGAAGAAGTAACATCTAAATTCTTTATATGATTGTATCATTAGCGTAATTTATCACTTTTATAGTTTAGGGTGTTACAAACCTTTCATATTATTTTAAAATATTATTGGAGTATTAGCTACAAAGGGTGAACTCACAAAGTACAAAGGCAATCTCCAATCAACAAATTATATGCCTATGAAGTTAGACGAGCTTGAATAAATATTATTCTCATGTTTTTTTTCTCCATTAATAACTTTAATCATTTATAATTTAATTTATTTGTAAGGGATGAAAGAAACTCATGCACACATTGTGGGGAAAACATGCAATTGAATACCTAACAACATACCTCTAAATATGGTATTGTGAAAGACACATACTCTAAATAATGATGGTTCATGGATGTCCATTTAAAAAACTTATTAAAAATAGTGATGATCTTCTTTCGAATACTACAATTAATGTTGTATACAAAGAAGTATTTGAAAACTTAATATAAATAAGTAGAATTTTTCTTCAATACATTGGTTAGGTTTTTTTTATTTTTCTTAGAAATCCAAACTAACCCACGAAAATTAGGGTCGGGAAGAATCAAATATGAGACGTTGAGAGAAGCAAACTCTAAGGTCAACACCATCAGATCAACCAAAGTGAATTTAGTTGGGATCTATTGTTTTATTGACAAAAGTACCATTCATTTCAATATATTATTTTATTTTATTTATGAATACTATACATATTGATTTCTACTATTGTAATCCATGTTTTGATAGGTTATTTAGGCTTAAGACTAAAATCAACATTTCTTGATTAAAATATTTCAAACATTAATATGGTATATTTGTTAATGATTTTTATTTTTAAATTTAAATCATTTTAAATCCAATATGCTTATGTATCTATATGTGTACACAACCTTATTTAATATGCCTATCCTGGACAACGCCAGGTCATTAACCTAGTATTTGTTATATTTTTGGTATCATTGAAAAAGATAACTGTAGTTTACTACAATATAAAAGTGCAAAATATCTATTATCAATACCTATAATTTTAATAAAAATAAAAATACTTGTAATCAAAATTTCATAAAATCTACTATTCGTTTTGTCAGAAAACAAAACTACTATTCATAATTTATATACATTAACGTAATAAAAATATGGGATAGACGAGCACGAAATACCCGGTTAAAAGCTAGTTATTAATAAAAATAATAAGAATAAAGGGTGGAATAAACATAACCTCCTTTGGTTTCATTTTAAGTGCCACATGTCACAGAAAATTTTGTTGATATTTAATTGTTGTTTTCAAAGCTCAATATACATTGATTATTGATTTATAAATAATACTCTTACCTATTTATTATAGAGAGAAAAATAGATAAATAAAATTATACATTTTTTTTGAAGGAAAATAAAATTATACATGATTAAATGTAATATAGGTAAAATATAAATAATAGTATCAAAAGTAACAAGATTTATCGGGCGCCTTTCCCATTAAAAACATATTTACAAAACGACACTTAAAGAAAAGTTAACAACTTCGATTAAAAATAAATTTACATTTAATGTTAAACCTTAAGTAAGGAATTATACTATTATGTATAATAATTTATAAAAAAAAAATGGAGAATGAGAATTTTTTTCACTAACTAAAGTGACATTAATGATAATTTTACAAACGCACTTGAAGAAATTCAAACTTTTGTTGACCCAAATGTCTTTTCTACATAGGACTGAATGGAATATATAATTACTAGTTTTATCATCGAGCTAACATCTCAATGATAAATTTATAAGGACCAAAAACTTTTTTGACTCTTATTTTTTTACTCATAAGAAAGTTTTAAGTCTCTTTTACATAACCGTTAAGAAAAAGTATCCTTCACATAATTTTAAATTTTTCTTTATTAACATAGATAGATATGGACACTTCGCAAATTCATATTCAAATTAAAAATTATGGATAAAAACTCTCCAAAAAAAGAAACAGATGCAGATAAATTATTGATTTCGTTACATTATTTTAATTGCAAGAAACACAAGAAAGTTACATCTTAAATGTGTTGTTTGCATCCATTAATTTAACTCTATTCCAAGGCCAACATGCATTGAAAGACCTTGTTTCTGTCAAATACTTACATGTTATGTTTTCATATATTTTCCAATTGCAAGTTTTGCAATCATCTCGTTTATATTTGTAAATGTTGAAATAATGAAGGTAGGGCTTCCCAACCAAGCAAAACTACAAAAGAATAACGTAGTTTGCCATGGAATCAATGTGGGCTTGAATGAAAACATGTAATTTCTTAGAAACTCGAGTGTGTGAAATGCAAGATCGTCATCTTTAGATTTGCAATGAAGAGTGATATTTTCAGGGGTTGCGCCCAACACTACGTTATTAATAATTGTAAGTTGTAACCGTTACTTTACCCCAAAAAAAAAGAAGCAATTGTCTCTCTAGCTGCAAAAGCAAGTATTACAATTAGCAATATTGAGAATTTCAAGGTTATTAAATTTTGATTTGCCATAGCTAGATGCACAATACCTGCAAGTATCTACCAATCTTAATTTATAGAACTCTAAATAGCCTAGCCCATCTTCTTTCCAATTTAAAAAAGTTTTAGGGTATAAAGGGTATTAAAATTTTATTTAAATATTATTAAATGTGTTTTTTTTATTATTAAATGCATATAAGGTATTGAAAAAATATTTTATTAATTTTTTTTGACAATTCATTACATATTAGTTTTATTTATTTTTGATTAATTTTATTTATATATTAATTTTTACCATTCATTACATATAAGTATGATTAATTTACTTGAGATACTTGAATTACAACTCTCTCCCTTGATAATTAAATATGCACCACACTTTAATCTATTTTAAAATAAATAAATATATTTATAATATATACTAATTTTGAATCACCATTTTAAAAAAAATATATTTGTTTCTTTATAATTTAAATGTCAATGATAATTAAATTCACATATTTTGTTATTAACTTTATAATTTGGAGTATAAAATTCACTTTTAAATAACCTTACTTAATCGACTTTAGTAATTTTTCACATATTTTAATTTTATTTTGGGTTTGTTTCGTATTTTATAATTGGGTTTAAAACTATATGTTAATGAAATTGTGAATAAAAATAGCGAAAAATATGTATTCAAATTTTGATTATAATAAATTAAACCTAAAATATTATTTTTCTTTGAAATGTGGTAGATTATTTATATTTTTGCTAGATTATTAGAAATAAAAAAATTTATTGGGGGGTAAAGCGTAGATTTTAACATAAGAGGGGAGGACAATGTAATTCAAGCTTCTCTCAAGGGAGGGGAGTGAAATATTTTCTAATATGTTTTGGGGAGGGAAGTGTATATTTTAACATAGGAGGGGATGAGAGTATAATTCAAGCATCTTTGAGGGAAGGAGAGTCTAATTTAATCTTTTTTTTTTATGATAATACCTAATAAAGTTTTTTTTTTTTATAAATGTTCTTGATGATAATTCTCTTTGAGCAAAATAAATATATGTTAATTTTTTGGTCAAGATTTCATTTTCATATGTCAATTAAATATTGTATAATATTGGTAAGACTAAAAACTGGGGAAATGCTAACAAGTGCCCTACAAGAAGTTTAAAATGGAAATTTTATCTTGGAATTTGTGCATTCAACACATTGAAACATCAAAAAACAACTTTTCCTACATGAAAACTATCAATTGTTTCCATTTTTTGAATCATTAACATTAGGGCACTCGTTAACAATACCCTAAATACCGTAATCAATTTTGAAATAAATTCAACGCACACACTACTTTAAAGAAATGTTAAAAACTTATTGTTTATCTTTTGATATATAATACTTGAAAACATTAAAAACATTATAAGGCTTTAGAATTTTATTATTAAATATGAAGAGAACCTATGCACTGGTAATTGCATGTTTGGTCCCTTATGTTTATTTTAGGTTTTAAGTTGGTCTTTTATGTTTTTAGAATTTCAGGTTGACCCCTTATGTTTTAAAAGTTTTAAGTTAGTTTAAAATGTTATTCACATTGTAATAAGTTAATCTCACCGTCACTTAATCGTTTAAAGATTCGGTTGACAATATGGGTGATGTAATTTATCTTATTTAGAAAATCAGTTTTAAAACATTTTAAAAAAATTTGTTGCTTTACTAAACTCAATATTTTGTTGCGGAAAGGACTAACTTATTTTAATGTGAGTAACGTTTTGGACCAACTTAAAAACTTAAAAATGTAAGAGACCAATTTAAAACTTTTGAAACACAAGGGACCAACTTGAAACCTAAAATAAATATAAGGATCAAACATGCTATTAAGTATATTTTATATTGGCAATCAATCAATCACAACCATTGTAACCAAAAAAAAAAATCAATCACAACCATTGAATTAGGATACTTGAGGTGCTAGCTTAACGTAAGAGTTTAGCCTCGTAGTCTCAACGTAAATAATTTAAATCTTTCAGAGACAGTTTTAAATGGTTTTTAGCGTCAATTTTATTAATAAAAATATTCATTGAATCATGATTACATGTTTAACTTTAATTATATAATAATGACGTTTGGACGGGCACTCCGTGCTCAACTTTTTTTTTTTTTTTTTTGCGCTAACGCATGTAAATTATAAGCAATGTTTTTATGAAATTATAGATATAGATAGATGGTTGTTACTTTCAAGTTGTAACAAATTATATTTATATTTTACCAACAATATGATAAATATAATATAAATTTTTATCCTTTTTATTAACATTAACAATATAACGTTGTTGTTGAACCAAGATGGATTTCATAACAATGTCTCTAAGGTTTTGATTATAACAATGTATAGAAGAACAATTGGATTCTGAAACTATGCTGTGAATGATGTGCTCTGTACGAAGGGTAGCCGTTTATGTACCCAAGACGAAGCTCTTATATGAACATGGTCAACAAAATGTCAAAGTTATGATCAAGTATGCATCAAGTTATGAAGACAAACTATGTTCTGCAAACGAAGCTCTGAAGTCAATGGTCAACACTTTGAAGAACATCTCACCGATTTTGTCTTATGCTGAAGAAACATCATTATCAATGTTTATTATTAAGTTTTGTTCTTGATGAATTAAATGAGGAAACGTTGTAGAAACAGACAAAGTTTTTCCAAGACAAATTAGATGCAACAAATCATTCTAAATGAAGCAAAGTAATTTGAAAGTATTGTTCAACCAAATTATTTCTTAGAGGCAAAACTTTCAGATTTAAAGATAGCTCTTGATGTGCTGGCAATCTCTTCAAACAACGACTATTCAAATATCCTATAAAAGGACCCTGAGCGTTTGAAGAAAGTTAAAGAACTACACATTTTCAATTATGCTAAAACTCTGATCAAATTTCAAGCACACAAATACTTAGAAAATTTCTTATAAACTTTCATCTTATAATTTTTTAAGTGTTTATTATTCATTTGAGTTTTGTAAATTCTCTTTAGTTGGCATGTGTAGTTAAACCCTAATTGGATAGAATTCGAAGATGAACCTCTATTTGTTTATTGGATTAATTTTATTCAAGTATTGTATTAAGTTATTTTATGTACAAGTATTAACTCTTTCACTGGCCCTAAGGAGTGTGACAAGCCTAGGGACACTGATTGAACTTTGAAACAGGTGGAGTTTTTAGATGATAATTTATTCTTTCTCCTTGGTAAGGTAGAAGACATATAATTTACTTTTAAGATTCATGGGAGAAGTTGGAGTCTTTAGAGGATAATTTAAGAATCTCAATTTGGTTGTGTTTCAATTACCTCTACGAGAGTAATGCTACACTCTAACCTTATAAGTGATCAGCATATGCAACCTGACAGCTGGAGGGACTACAATCCCACGAACTCACCACTTAGATAGAAACCTTATATTATAAATGATAATTGATTGTCTTTAATCCAACAAGGAAATATAAGGGATTTAAAGAATCCTTAGGTTGATTGTTTGCAATCAACCTGGTTACTAAATCACGAATGTTTTGCACAATCAAAACAAACTTGCAAACTCCCCCCAATTTACTTGCTTTATTTATTATTGTTTTAAATAAGTAACACTAGTCGCCAAGTTGAAACACCAAACCATGTGGAGACAATCTTATTTATCACTTTATTACTTGAAAACGGTTTGGTGCACTTGACAAATTTAGCCAATCTTAACCGTCCAAAATCACACCCATTCACCCCTTGAGTTTTTGTAGAATTGAACTTTTTTTTTGCAAATTTTCTAAATTTTTACACCATACCAAAAAACTGTTTGAATTTTTCCTAATATTATTTTCGTATATCCAAAACTCTCTCTCTCTCTCTCTCTCTCTCTCTCTCTCTCCCTCTCATCTCTATCTTGTGTTTCTTTATGTTATTATTACATAAGTTAAATAAAAAAGCTCATTCAATTTTGATTGTCTCGTGCCTACACCAGGAACAATAGTAGGAAACACCATTTCCTTGTGTTGATGCCTGCACCTTTCTTATGGAATGAATCACTTTAAATTTATAATGATAAAAAAATTTACAACCTATAGAATGATAAACATGATTTGTATTTAGTCAACCTAGCACTCCTCTAGAAGTGGAAAATGAGGCTCATAAATGAAGGAAACAAGATTTGGAAAGGAATTATGAGTGCTTGCCTCGATCACTTAGGGGAGGCGTGGCTCATTTTTGTGGTTTGCGTCGTTGTGGTGGAAAGTGGTTTCTTTAATGGGTTCTAGTGAGAGTTCCACCTCAGACTGGTTCTCGGGTAGGATGTTGAGGGTGGTCAAGAATGGGATGTCAACATTGTTTTGGGACAATTCTTGGGTGCGGTAGGCTTCTTTGAATATATTTTTTCCTAGGTTGTTTCAGATCTTGAACTAATAACCTTTAGTTGTTGGGACAATGTGTTCTTGGGTAAATGGTTTTTGGGAATGGGGCTTTATCAGGCGATACTCTTTTTTGTGTGGGAGCAATAGTTGGTGGGGGAGTTGATTGTTGTTTTAGAGGGGGTGGTTTTGCAGGCGGTTGTTGACTCGTTGTTGTGGAAGCATAGTGCGGATGAGGTCTATTCGGTCAAATAAGCCCAAACAGATATTTTGGGCACGACTTTATTGTCGGTATTTGGTTTTTAGGTGGTTATTAGCGCCCTTCGTGGTGTTTAAAAGAGTTAGTCTCCCTCCAAACTTCAGTTTTTCTCTTGGCAGCTTCTCCTTGATAGGATCCCTACTAGGTAGAATGTTTTTAAACCTAGGATTATTACATATCATGTGGGTGCATGGTGTTGTCTCTCTAGGGGTGTTCTTGAATCGAGGAACCATTTGTTAGTTTCTTACGATGTAGCCTCCATAGTTTGGTATAGGTTATGTGGGTGGTTAGGTTAGGAGTGGGCTTTACCGGATAATTTGGTAGGTTGTTTCAGGTGTTTGTGTCTTTAGGAGGTGGAAGGCAGTGTAGGCTACGTTTTTAATTGTTTGCCATGCGACTCATTCAAGAGATGGACACCATGGTTTCAAACTACGGTCTATACATGCAATTGCATTTGCTGCCACAATATTGTTTGTGGTAGTCTCTGTAACGACATCATACAAAAATTTAGGGTGTGATATTCAATCTTGTGTTGCATCGTAATCACATCAGAAACTATATCATAAGCTTTTGACCATGTTCTTCATATCTTCTCACCAAAAATTAAAATTTTCTGAACTCCAAATCCTAAACTGCTTCAAATCTAATGAAAATACTTACGTTTAAAGGTGTCCAAAATGTGTATTTCAAGCACCTCTCAATTACATAGCAAAGGGATCATTTGAGGAGGTGGATAAATAATTTAATGGAACGGCGGTACCACACACACATATTTAAACACAATAAAAAATAATACATACAGACACTGTTGAGATAACTAGAGTTAGATAAGGTAGTTAGAGTTGGTTACATGTTAGTTAGAGAGAAATATAGTTAGTTACAAGTAGTTAGGGTAATTGAGGTCTATAAAAGGACCAACCATGTACTCATTCATGTAATCTTTTTCAATACAATTCATAATGAATTCTAAGGGTTTTCCCTATGTTTCTTCCTATCAATCATACTTCTCCTATGAAGCTAATCTCAATCTCTATGATCCTATTATTTCTGATATGGTATCAGAGCGATATCGTTGCGCATCAAACTATAGTGATCATGAAGATGAAGATTTGCCTTACGAAGATGAAGACATGGAACTTATTTCTGACTGTGATGATGAAGTTCTAAGCGAAGATGAAGATTGCTCCTCTGAATCTTTACGCCAAGCATCACCATTCCAAGAAGTTATGGAGAATGGCCGTGTTTCGCAGATGATGAAGAAGATGACTTATCTCTTCCCTAACTTCTCAAAGCAGCAAGATTCAATTCTTGAATCAGGAATCATGGAATGCAAGAATTGGTTCAATCTTCCTCAACTGTTTTCCGGTGCCACTGTGAACAGTTTGGTCAAGATTGGAGAAATCATCGATTCAAGAACCACTGAGTTCTTGTTTCCCATTCCAAGTTTGATTCGGTTTTCACTCTTCAAGTTTGAGAAGTTGGTTTCGGCAACAACCACAACGCTGCTGGAATGCGTCAATTTGTTCTACAATCTCAGCAGCGTCAACATCAAAGTATTCGATTCCGGTTGTAATTTTTACAATTCATCGCCCTCACTTCTGTCAAATTCAGTTTGCATTTCATCTGTTTCTGTTAGTATTTTCTTGTTCGATTCCAACGGCAATCGATTGTGTTCATTGTTGCGTTTATTTCGAGATGGAGGCTCTGCATTCGTATTTGATCCCAGCGGAAAAAATTCATTCTGATCTTCTTTGTTTCTGTCGATTAAGTTTGTGACGATGTTTCGTCTCTTTTTCCTTGCGATGATACTAAAACTCTGTCAATGTTCTTTCTTCGTTTTTGATCCTGGTGGAATATCTGTTATGTTTTCATCGATTATAACATCAGAATCAAACACCAAAATCAAGAATAATCACATTTTGAAATCACGTTTAGGAAAGCTATTTTTGTTGAGCATTTTAGGGGTTGAGTTCATATTTATGTTTCTGAGTATTATCGTGTTTCAGAATCGCGTTTCAAAGATTTTCTTTGCATAGTCATGATTGCAGATAGCGCATTGCAGAAGTGCTTTTGGGATGGAAAAGCGCGTTTGCAGAAAGTTCATTTGGGTTGGAGAGGCATATTTGCAGATTTGCTTTGCGTAATAAGGTGGCAGAATTGCTTTGCAGAAGCGTGTTTGGAGAAGAATCTTCCAATAATCACATTTGCAGACTCAAAGCAGATTCCAAATGCACATTTTTTGAATAAGCAGTTTTTGATACATATGCAATTCTATGTCATGTCTTTGTATACTCTTGATTGAGATTTTGAAAAAGCTGGGTTAGGAAAAATGCATTTTGCATAAGCTAGATTTGGAAAAGCACGTTCTTCATAAGCTGTTTGGTTGAAGAAGCGCGTTTACCGAAAGCTGTTTTGATTGTATAAGTTGTTTGGTTGAAGAAGCACGTTTCAGAAATTTCAAAGGAGAAGGTGATGGTGTTGTGCAGTTCGTGTCTCAATTCAGATTCACGTCAGGACTTGGATCTTCTTTTGGACTTAAGCCTATGGATTGCATCTTGGGTTTCACTCTCATTCCCTATTAGTTTTCTGTTTCGTTTACCAAGTGTACCTCTTTTGTGTTAGTTGCAACATTATTCACTTAGGATTTTGTATTTCAAACTCAAGTAAGAATTCTCTTACCTTGAGTTTGAGGGGGGATGTTGAGATAGCTAGAGTTAGTTAAGGTAGTTAGAGTTGGTTACATGTTAGTTAGAGAGAACTATAGTTAGTTACAAGTAGTTAGGGTAATTGAGGTCTATAAAAGGACCAACCATGTACTCATTCATGTAATCTTTT
>Ga0315915_1007553_pt1 | contig 12950 bp, 8 predicted proteins | sample MpolbnodulesMG_FD_207738 | JGI IMG/M metagenome (GOLD analysis project Ga0315915, IMG submission 207738) | Medicago polymorpha root nodule microbial communities from Los Angeles, California, United States - branched nodules | ecosystem: Host-associated > Plants > Roots > Nodule | place: USA... | reverse complement strand
CTAATATCACTAATAAACGATTATCCATTCCTAGACTAACCATGTTTATTAGAACAATTCAATTAGGTCTAAGTCGAAAGCTAGGGTCAGTAGTCATTCGTTCTCACTGAATCATGTTTATATTTGATCAGGATATAAAAAACATTAAGAACAATTGAATTGAATAAAAACTAGATTGTCATTCATAATAAATAGAGTTTCACAGCAACATGGATCAATTAGGGTTACACAAATTCATCTCGGACCTAACCTCTGAGAGATTTAGCTACTCATAATCGAGTTTACAAATAGCATAATCAATGAAATAATTAAAACATACATGAACTGAGTAAAGGATGATGAAATCGCCCTTCAAGCAGTTTTTAGGTCTCAAAATCGCACTTTTGCTCTCCAAAATCGTAACCCTTAATTCTGGAACTGGCTTCAGCTTAAATAGGAAATATTTTCTATGCCCAAAATCGCGCCACGCCTCATAAAATCGCGCCACGATTCTGCAAAATTGTGCCACGCCACCAGAAATCGTACCACGATTTCAGTGGCAGAACAAAACTCTCATTCTGGTCACAAAATCGCGCCACGCCACTCAAAATCGCACCACGATTTCCTATTTCCAGCACTTCTAGAATTTCTGCTTTTCACACCCCTGGTTACCTCATATTGCCTCAAAACTCTATCAAAATGTCAAAATAAGTCCTAAAAATTACGTAATGACAGCATGTCATCAGAAAGTAACCAATCTTAGGCAATAAATCAAAACGCAAACATTCTAGAGATGGACCACAAATGCAAAAAAATGATAACAATTCACAAACCTTGGCAGAAGTGGAGAATTCCTCAATAATAGATGGATTAACACAAACCCTCTTGACCCTAAAAGATCCATCAAACATGACCCCTGCAGATGTAGTCTTCTCAACCTTAAACAACATCATCCTTCCCTTCAAATTAACAATCTCAGGAGGATAAAATCCAGCATTTTCAGCCTGACACAAATACATCATCAAATCAATTACAATTTGCAAATAAAAAAAACTTTGAACAAAAAACAACAATATATAACAAAAAAACAGTGCATATATCATCTCTAACAAACCTTGGCTACAGAAACTAAGTTGTTGCACTGCTCATCAAGTAACGATTGCATGTCACTATCAAACACCACAAAGACTGCATCAGGAGTAGAATCATTCACACTACGCTTCACCTTACACCTACATCACAAATTCACAATAAACAAAAAACATCGTACAAACGAGTTGAATGAAAGAGACAAGTTTACAATCTAAGATAACTTTCGAACCATATGGAATACATGCTTCACACATCCCTTGCAATAATATGCACCAGAATCAGGAGTAACACTCCTTTGACAACGACATGCAGGATACCACCAATCCTCCCCCTCAACCAAGCCTTCCACAACAGCATAAACAACATAAATCCCATCCTCCACAATGGCATTCAACTCATAGATATTTCTCTTCGGGTGAATACGCAAGAAATCCTCTTCAATCGATGGCCTAACACGAGGACTAAGGAAGGAACGACACCAGAAGGTTCAATGCCGTGAATTGCAACACTGATATTAACATCCAGTAAACGTATATTAACATACAAAATTATAAAAAGCTAAAGTCACAAACAGAAAAAAAAAAATCACACATCAGACAAACCCTTCTATAAATTTCACAGCTTCTTTAAAGGGAGGATTCACCCAAATTTTAGTTGTATTCATAACATTCTGGATAGAGACCCTTTCTGCATATAAACAGATAAGCTTTATCCATAAATTACAAAATGCAAATAAACGTGCAAACATGACAGAAAATTTATACCTTGGAATATTTTAATTTTCACAAATTGAACCACAACAACCGGCAATCCTTCCACGACTTTCCCCATCATCTTCTGGAGAGAATCAACATAGCTTCCAAACAACGCACACTCAACCTTACCATTGAGACAAACACCAAAGCATGGTTAATATAATTTAACATTTAGAATCCACCTGCATAAATCATTGCTATATAAAACAACAAAAAACAACCTTTCGTCAGTTAACTCGAAAACAACCATCTTGGCAACCTTTCCATCCCTAACATATTATCTCTCGACAGAAATCCCCGTCATCAAGCCAAAAACATCTACACAATATTAGTTGAAACAAATTTAATAAATAAATCAGACCCAACATAGCAACCACATCAGACCACACCATACTCACTAACCAAATAATCATAATCAACGGTGTGGGCGCAAACTTCCTGGATCTTAATCAGAGAAAGACCATGCATAGGGATAAGTGAACTCTCAACCCTCTCCACCTTTGTCTTCATTTGAAATATCAACTTATATGGATGAATGGTCGTACAATATGCGCCAACACCTGGGGCAACTACAAAGTATGACATCTTGTACACTTCTCCTTCAACCAATTTCTTCTGAAAAACATACAACAATTGCCTTCTAATGGTGGCATAAATCTTCCCACCCTACGAAAGGAAGGAAAAGGGAGCATTCAAATATCAATTTTTCAATAATACAAAATTCAGAGTATCAGAAATAAAACTGATAACAAAATAAATAATGGACATACCTTTTCATCAATCAAAACCATCTCAACAGAGTTAGCCTGATCAAGTTTCAAAAAGGTCGGGACCTCCCACATCCTAAGCACACACACCTTGATCCTCCAAGACTCTTTACCAGGAACTATGTCACACAAACAATCAATGGATTTATCCATCTAATCTGCAATCTCAAAACAGTTTTGGATTAAGTTTTGATATGTGACAATAACCACACTAGACTGGATACATTTATAACACTAAGGTTAGGGGTAAAAGGGACAAATCAACATACATTATTCTTTGAATCTAGAATAAAAATCTGCAACAAAGTACAACAAACCCATAGAATTCCAGTCTGATCATCCCTGTCGACCTACCACACTGCGACTAACAAACAAAAATTAGAGGTTATTGCTTTGCTAGTAATGGAATAAAGTCGAAGGATACATACCTACCAAACCCTTCTGCGCAAATCCTAGCCAAATCAACTTGATCTGAATCTGGCATACAAAACAACAAAGGACAACAGATAACCCAGTCGGCAGCATGCAGATATGACAAAAACCTGTTAACAAAGGAGATAGAACGGTACTCGCGAAAATTGGGAATCAACCTTGAACCATTTGGCTATTTTCTTTTGTAAGAGTTATTGATTAATGTCATCATTGATGAAATATTTAATGTTAGATATTATCTTTGAGTTTTTCTAATTACACCCTATTTAATCCTGGTTACACCCCAAAATGACAAATTACCCTTCCATGAAATTTAATTTTCAAAAAGTATCTTCCTTCTTTCTTGGTTACACCTCAAAACCCCTCTTCAGTTTAAGTAAATTGAGTTTAAGTGTATATACTTAAACTCAGTTTAAGTAGGTGATGTAAACTGAGTTTAAGCGTACATACTTAAATTCAGTTTAAGTAGGTCGTGTAAACTCAGTTTAAGTAGGTTATGTAAACTGAGTTTAAGTGTATATTTAGAAGTTCAACCTTGTTTAATGATTTTACGTAATCTCAATTTAAGTATGTACATGTAAACTTAGTTTAAGTAGGTTATGTAAACTGAGTTTAAGTGTGCATACTTAAACTTGGTTTAAGCAGGTCATGTAAACTCAGTTTAAGTAGGTTATGTAAACTAAGTTTACATGAACCTACTTAAACTGAATTTAAGTTAACCTCAACAATGTAAAATTGAAACCGTCGTACAGTGCAGTTGAACAAGAAGAAGAAAATTGAAACTAACATTATTGAAAAAGAAGAAGAAATTCACTTACTTATATGTAATCAGGTATGGATGAAAGATTTTTTATTCACTCTTTAATCTTCCATAGAGATTGATTGAACATCAAGATTATTTGATCGTTTGTGGGTGAAAGAGAGTGAAATTTTAGAGTGACAATGAATGAAATCAAGATTTTAAGAAAATTTATATAAAAGGGCAATTTTGGTATTATCAAAAACTTTTAAGAAAATTTGGGTGTAACCAGAAATGTATTGGGTGTGAATAGAAAAACTCATTATCTTTTTATTAAATCTTCCTTTTTTATAAATTGTTTTAGGAAATGAACATCTCTCTCGTTCACTAGATTGCTTCATATTGAGTTAAAAAAAAAAAAAAAGACAAAAATGGATCTACCTCACCGTCCACCTCAATCTCGCCGGCCACCCAATTCACCGTCGTCACAACCAATCTTCCCCGACGAAATCCTCACCGAAATACTTTCTCACCTCCCCGTAAAATCTCTCATACAAATGAGATCCGTTAGTAAATTCTTCAACTCCCTCATTTCCGATCCCATCTTCATCAAAATGCACCTTCACCGATCTACCCAAAACCCTCACCTCACACTCGTCTCCGGTAAATCCGTTGCAGAATTTCGTCTCGTAACTGTTCCATTAACTCAGTTACTCGAGAATCCTCTCATCACATTCCCAGATAACCCTCCTTCTTTTACTTCATCGGTCATGGATCAGTGTTGGTTAGTTGGTTCTTGCAATGGATTACTTTGTTTTGCTCATTATTCTGCTCTCGATCATAGTTATCGAGATACCTGGCTCCGGGTTTATAACCCGGCCACAAAGATATTATCTAAAAGATTAGGCTATTTTCAAGATTATTGTAAGGATTGTCGTTATTTCTTTTCTAGATATACATTTGGTTATGATAATTTAACTCGTAGTTATAAAGTGGTGGCGTTACGTTTGATTGGTGATGGTACAGCTATGTTGAGAACAGAGGTGAAAGTTTTCAGGTTGGGTGATAATGTTTGGAGATGTATTGAAGGTTTTGATGTTGCTCCTCTTCGGTTAACTCTTCCGAGTGAGAATCACGGTGTTTATTTGAATGGTAGTCTTTATTGGTTGGCACTTCACAATTGTTTTAATGCTGTAAGGTTTTATGATAGCAGTGGGATTACTATTGATCAATTTGTGATTATTTCGCTTGATTTGGGTACTGAGACACATACGCAGTTACTTCCTCCTCGGGGTTTCAATGAAGTGCCGCACGTTGAGCCAACTATATGTGTTTTGTTGAATTGTCTTTGTTTTTGTCATGATTTTAAGCAAACACATTTTGTTATATGGAAAATGGAAGAATTAGGAGTTGAAGAGTCTTGGACTCAGTTGCTTAAAGTTAGTTATCAGAATCTTCAACCCATAGTGTCATGGTTGCCGTTGCACCTTTCTCAAAATAGTAACACATTGTTATTAGCAAACAAGCAAAATTGTCAAGCCATTATCTATAACTTGAAAGATAATATAGTAGAGAGAACTACCAATAAAGGATGGTGGATCTTTTGCAAGGATTATGTTGAAAGCTTGGTTTCAATTTCTTGAAAGTAAGTTCCTATTTGACGAATTACTTGTTTGAAATTGAATTTATGTTAATCCTGTATGTTGTGTAATATATTGTGTGATTATTTTGTTATTATGGTAGGGAGAATTAAGTTTATGTCTTTATGAGCAATGACACACATCATCAGACTTAGATAGACTCATTATATCTGTAGATATATATTGGTAGATGAGAAAAGGAAAAACCAAAACTATTTTATTTGTTTGAACTTGTATTAAATACATCTACTTTGAAAATTCTAGGTAGTATGTTGAATAAATGCTCATTTACATCTTTTTGTTGTCTAGATATTTTTAGCATAAATATTTTTTCAACTGAATACTCTTTTTGTTCCAATTTGACATCCACACGCTGATGTAGCCACACGGGATGCAAGATTATTTTATTTATTTACTTGACAATGATATTTTTTTAGAAGCTAATTTTTAGTAACACAACCTCGTGTCACCTGCGGTACAAGCTTGTATTCATGGCATCATGATTGAAGCTAATATTGTATTTTTTAACAGAAGTACAGGGCGCTGCACTTTTGAGAACTATGCATTCATTTTTTCCCTTGGTGTATTTGTTCTTTTTTTCTTTTCTTTCTGTTTGCCTATTTCACTCAACTATTTAACCGGGGCTTTTTTGAATTATAGATCCATCTGGTGGTCATTGATGGAACATGGTATAATAGGAACATGGCGGAATGCTAGGAAGAAAAGAATGAGGCTTATTGGAACTATATGAACCTTATCATGTGTCTCTTAAGGTTTCTTTTAAAACATTTATAGCAACTTTCTGATTTATAATTATTTGCTAGTTTTTGTGTAAATGCGGGTGGAAGTCTCCAACTCTTTACAAGTAAATTTAAGTGCACATTTTGAAGAACTAGATCCTATTCAAACATTGTTGTAGCTTAACTAGTTCCAATTAATGATACATACTCTATGTTTAGATGTTCTTGTCTTTTTTTCTATTTTACTTGTAATTAATGATACATAATCAATCTATGTTTGGATATTCTTGTCCTTTTTTCCTTCTTTCTATTTTACTTGGTTTATCTGCTATACAATATCACTATTTTCTCGTAAAAAAAAATCACTTTATTCCCATCATAGTGTAGGTGTCGAAGTGTCAACATCCAAGTAAGCACAATAGTTCATTTTAGCAAGTATCTAGGATGTGTTGCGTCATCAATTAAGTTTTAAGTTATTCTTGTAATCATAAAGAATAAATAAGTTACACTCTTTCACGGGCTAGAATATCTGCCTAGTTTATTTTTATCTTTGTTATATATTGCTAAAAATTTCAAGTTTTAGCTACAATTATCTTTGTCTGAATGTCGAAATTCAGTATTTTATCATATATCCCAACACTATTAATCCCATATGATATGATGGTTCATGGAAGCAAGCTTAAAATCAGCCATTAACCCAAAACATGATGTATAAATCTGGTGGATGGTGTTCTAACTCTAAGGGAAAACAAGGGAGTTCACTACAAAGAAATTACTGTATAGCTTATCCATGACTTTGAAAGGTATTACTGACAGAATATTTTCTGCCTGGGAAAGTTGATTTTACCATCATTGTTTGCATCGCCTTTTTTGTCTTTAAGTGCCTACTAGAAATCATAAAGTGCAGAGAGGAAGAGGAATTCATATTCTTTGAAAACGATAGAATGATCTCATTTATTGAAACTGATTATATTACAGGGAGAAGGCATAACTGCATAACTAGCATGTTCCCCATCAGTGCCAAATTTTTAGAGTTTTTCAAGTCAATTTTTTAGTGTTTTTTTTTCTTTCTGAGTGCATGATAGAGGTGTCTTACCTCAATGTTAGATCACATGTCTTCATATTTCTTCTTCAGCTCCTTATTTGTCCGTCTTTTCTAATTATGTAATGCTTATATTATGCTTGTGTCCCTCTTTTGCCCTTCTGAGATTTGTGTTTCAGTTATTATGTTACCAGGGCACTAGCTGTAAGAACGGTATATTCTGATCTCTACTGGATCCCATGGTCTAGGAAACTTGGTTAATAATGTCCTAAGTTGCAATATACTATAGTTATTGTTTAGATGATCATCTAATTATGCGACAAGGCTTGTTTTATTTTTACATTGCTTATTAGAGCCTCCTTTGTTTATGTGTTTGTATGAGAGGCTCTGATTAGCGTGGCTCCAATTAAACTTACTTCATTTCATAGATGTGCCTGTGAGTCGCAGGCATATTGTGTGTAAGAATTATTTTTTTTGAAAGGTTTAGGTCTTGGCCCTGTGCCCCTGTCCATATATTTCTTTTGCTTATTGATGTTTTAATTATTGTATGAGGGATGCCACGAACACAATGATTGTTTAGCAACCATATGAATGGCATTGATGTATGAGTTGGGTCTAGTACTATCATGATACAGATCCTACAACTTACAAGTCTTGTCTTTGACACACAACATTTATATTTTTTTTTAATTCTAATGTTCATTCTTATTTTCCTTCAATACAATTCACACGCCCTTTCTGTTTTTGAAAATCTCAATTATTCATTTTATCCAACGACATAATGCTCAATGAAGTTTGCACAAAAGGTTGTTCTCGAGGCAAGCTACACACTTTTTAATTCTCAAGCTTGGTATAAGCCTTTTCCAGTTCTAGGGAGATTATTTCTCTCCTGTATTAGACAGATTTGGGCAAGACTGATTGATTTGGAGAGGGCAACTTCGGTGTTGCTTGATACAAGCTTAACATTTGAATGTAATTTTTAGGGTTATGAACTTAAACCCCAACTTTCTCCTCTTAGTTTATAATAAAGGTTGTATTGCCCCACAGAAAAAGATATAACTTTTATGGTTATGTTTTTCTTTCTTTTAGTTTCTGTCAGTAATAGAAACTAAGTTAAAAATCAAAACATGATACACTTGTTTTTTAAGAGGAAGTGATATGCTCTCTTAATTTATAAAAATAATTAGATCATGAATAATTTGTGTGACTTTTGTTTTTGATTTTGTGGTTTCTATATGAATCTATGCATTGAGTCACAGTGGATAATTCTTTTTAGGGCATGCTTTGCATTATCTATTGACATTTACTGTCACTTATTTGTTGAAGGTTATACGGCGGTTTGTATCCAACATGAAGTCATTAATCTGTTCAATGCCCATTTATATCTTATGTTGTCATTCTTTTTTTATTTTTTGTCTGAAAACTTATGATGTCTAATTTAATTTAACAAGATGTCCATTGAAGTAGGATGAGTTAGAATTTGTTTTACCTTCTTACTTGTGAAATCACCAAAAGTTTGTCACTTCTGATTTGTAAGTGATACAGGAGGAACAATTATATATTTAGACTAACTGGTTAATCCTAGAAGTGCTAATTAATTTCGCCTATTTCTAATTTTGGTGAATATTACTATTTCATTTTTTATGTCATAGTTAAATGTGCTTTATGTACTGATATTAGTAGGGACATTGAAAATCTGTCATAAAATACATTTAACATCTTTCATTTGTACAGTGTACCATCAGCAAAAGATTTGTGTAATGTTGTTAAATGGGCTCGTTGTCTTGAAGGTTAGCATTTTTGTGTTTGGATAGACAAATGTTAGATTCTTAGTTATTACGTTAGTATATTAGTTATGTCTCGTAGCTCAATTTTTTCAACCCTTTGCTCAAACCAGTTGAGCTAGGAGATCACTTGCGTTATAGTGTACAGAATCACGAGTTTAGAGAGATAATGGGAATAGTGGTACACACTTCAGGTTTTAATGATTCAGAATTTCAAGCTGTCAGAGGCAAGCATGGTAAGAGGAAAGAGACTTATTGTAGCTACAATTGATTCAGTTTTATTATTCCTTTTGCAGAAGACATTTATTGAAATCATTTATAGAAACTTATTGGTTATAATTATTATGTGCATGTTTGGTATCACAGTAACTCACCGTAATTTCGAAAACCTCACCATGATACCGAACATGCACTATTTCTTACAACTCTGCTCTTTTGAACTTCTTTATTATAAGTAATGTATGTGCAATTTCGGAGGCGCTAAGAATTTCTAAATGTTGTACAAATCTGGTGTTGATTTTGTTGGTTCCCTGTGACTGCTTAAACATTAATTGCCACTTTGATTTTGTTTATTTTCATTTCTATCATCTTGTTTATTTTAACTTTATGGTCATAGATCACTTGATGATGTTCTTGATATGATATCATTATAAAGTTTATACTATTATGTATTGATACATATACTTGCAGCGAGTACAATATCTAAAACTAGGTTTAGTCTGTTTTGGTCATGCCTTGGGAATGATCTCAAGGTGGATGTTTATAGCTCTTCTTGGGCTTGTATTTCCGTGACTTAGGGCCTAAGTTACTTAGGCCCCAAGTCATGCCTTTTATGTTACAGCGCGTTCTAGAAGCTATTAAAGGCGGTGACAAGGAAGGGTGCGTCCTAGGGTTAAATGGCCGTTCGAGAGGGTGCCGAGCCCTTAATATAATATTGGCGGTCCACAACCCCCCAAGCACGAGTCTTGGGATAAGGCGAAGTGGTTTGATATCAAGTTGGCGGTCCAATACAAACAACAACCAATCCTTATCTCACTAACTGGGGCGGCTACATGAACCAAACGACGCCATAGTGTCATATCAAAAACCATGTCTTTCTCCAACTCATTAATCTCTAGATCCTTCTTAATAGTATAAAGTACGTTGCAACTTGTTAGTATTTTCTCCTTCACCAGGGTTTAAAGTCGAGTTCTTTAAGTCGTCCGACTCCTATAAGGTAGGTAGTAACAATAATAAGTTGTTCAGTGAATATTGTTGGTTATGATATCCAATCGTTTAATGTCATGTCATTTTTTATATTTAATTATTTTGAAGTGAATTTTAATTCTAAATTATTATGCCTTAGAGTATTATTATTTATTAGCTCTTTTATACCTTATTTCAAAGTTTAATGTTATTAATGTCTTTGGATTTAATTATATAACTTAAATCCTGCACAGCTATGTAAATTTCATGTGGCATTGGGTCTGCAGCTGCCTTCGTTAATAAAAAGTTTAGCTCAGGAAATTTCTGAAGTTGAAGGACTTGACCTGATATTTTCCATGTTTTATTTTTAAAAAAAAATTCAGTTGTAAAGGAATATATGCACTTCTTGTTTGCTTTATTTTTTAAAAGCTTATATCTTCTAGTTCTTTGAGCCAGCTATCATTGGCTGCAATACTTATTATATCTATCATGTTTCCGCTGTAGGTTGTAACGGCATGTCTAAATGGTAGATTTTTCGCTGGTCACCATAATCTGCCATTCGTAATTGATAACAATGGATTCAGGTATAGTCCAAGGATAGTTCAACTCCACCTTCTACCATGTAGATAATTTGCTTTAGAGACCCGCAACAATGTGAATCTTTCATGATATGTAAATAAATTGTTTTAAAATGTATGCTCTGTAAAACTACCTAGTACTAAAACACAATTCACACTACTGCAATTATTACATAGATCTTTGGTCTACTGTGTATAGTTTTAATCTTTGGTCTACTGAGCCAGTTAAGAATATATATGGAGATTGGAGAGATGGTACCCAAAAAAGATTTGTAGCTTAGAAGAAAATAACAATGCTTCTTTACTGGCATTTTGCTGGGAATTAGTAGCTTCTCATAGCTTGCTCTTTGAGGGCTCGAGCATTCATACATAATGGCCATTTAGTTAGTCACATAAGATCAACTTGCTTGGATGTATTGAAGAATGTATCTTGGCAGATTGGTAATGGACAGGACATTAATTTCTTGATTGATAAATGGTTATCTAAACCTTCGGTTGATTTATTGAGAATTCCTCAGCATATGCATCATTCTTTGAAGTCTAAAATTTCTAGTTTTTATTGGTAATGGTAGTTGGAAATTTCCTATCTTACGTCAACGGTAATAGGTGGTAGAAAGGATTGTATGTGACCATCAACTTACTTCAAAGGTAAAAGGTGGTAGCCTGGTGGGAAGGATTGTGTGTGAGCTCATTTAATTTAATTCTCTACTTCAACTATGGATATAAGCTTGCAACTATGTTAATCACTCGGTGTCAAACAAATAAATGTCAAATTAAATAAGTTGAAAACAGTTTATGAACATATCATAAGTTGTTTTCATAAGCTCTCTTAAACAATCTCATAACAAGTGCATATATGTCAACAAATAAATTTAAATAAGTCAATCCAACAGGTACTAAAATACATATATAAGTAATGGAATCCGAAGTTGCGGACCTGACACTATATTGCAAGGATTTATTTTATTGCATTATGTTTCCTTGTTTTGTATCAAGTATGTTTGAATTCCATATCATGATTAGGTAAAGTAATTTTAGTCAAAGCCTTAAAAAATTTGTGACTGCAATTTGGGTGACATCTCCTCAACCCTAATTAAGTTGCATAAGCCGCTTTTGATCGATCCATAATGCAATTTAGAACTTAAATTTCAATAATGTTAATGGTAATTATGGAAGAAAATGAAGCACCTTGATGCTTTGCCAAACAAGGATCTAGAGAAAGTTGGCCTTGAACTAGAGATGCTTATACACTGTATGAGTTGGAAACGAGCTCTTCGTGAATTCCAGTTTCCACAATGCCCCCTCCTAATGGTAGAAAGTCTGTGTGCAACAATTAATAGGAGGTTGTGCACTTTTCTCGGACTCTGCATCCAAAGCACTAGTTGCTTCATCTAATAAAATGACATTAACTATAGCATGAGATGTTGCAATCCTTTGCTTTTGTCCCCCTTATAACTGTATTCCTCTCATCAACCTACAAAAGAAACTTAGTATCACCTTGTATTGTGAAAAACTCAACTTCTGATTTCCTCTCTTATAATGGTATTTTCCAAAGAAGTAGTTGATTACCAGAGTTATAATCATATAATAGCTTATAGCCACGCTCGACACAATTGAGCTTGATGCTTAAATATAAATGGTGGGTGGTCTGATCAGTAGACTTTGATATTATATTAAGTTTTTCATTTTTTATTTTTTTATATTGAATTTAACTCATCAGTGCTAAACCATCTTATATGGTGAAAAGTGTCACTCGTTGCATGCTCTATACAAGAGAAAGAAAGTAAGGAGGAGATAAATAGAGAGAGGAGGAGTCACTTAGCAACATGGACTAGAACAATGTTCTCTGGCTTCCACCTCCATTGCAACAGTTAGAAAATTGCTGGTTTGGAGAGGTACCACTAAAGTCGGGCATAATGCGGAGACCAATATTTATTGGATTACCAACATTGATTAAGGCATTAAGCTACCGAATTTTAGCTAGACTCGTGGGTGCATGGCCATGACTTAAGGATAGTGTTACCTCATCTATCCCTATTGAAGAGACTAATAACTTTTATGTCTCGACAGATAATTGGAATTGGCACAAACTTGAGTCCCTACTTCCTCTAAAAGCTAACTTCATTATAACAAACAAATATTTCAAAAACTAAAATAAAACAGGCTTTAACACAAGTACATGGCTACACTTTTGAGAATTATGTATTCATGAATGTT
>Ga0315915_1007552_pt1 | contig 12950 bp, 5 predicted proteins | sample MpolbnodulesMG_FD_207738 | JGI IMG/M metagenome (GOLD analysis project Ga0315915, IMG submission 207738) | Medicago polymorpha root nodule microbial communities from Los Angeles, California, United States - branched nodules | ecosystem: Host-associated > Plants > Roots > Nodule | place: USA... | reverse complement strand
AAGCTATATGCCTTGGCTTATTGAAGACGATAGCGACGTCGGATTTATGTTTCGGAATATGGTGGAAAATAATATATTATATATGTATGTTCGTTCCATATGCAATTACGTTGAATGTGTTGTTTAATTTAATGATATGTAATGAGTTGTAATGTGTTGTTTAATTATGGACACTTAATTATGGACACTATGTAACGTTTTGATGAATTTCAAACTTTTGTGTATTTTGAACCAAATGTCGGTTTGATTTAATTATGGACAATTGTAAAAGATATTGTATTTTTCTTGTTTATGATTGAGTTTAAATGTTGTATGAGTTATATTGCATTTGAAAATGTTCTGGTTTAATTACAGGTAAAAACTGGCCGAAAAATGGCTTGGAAATGCTTTAGAGTTATGCAGAACCCACTGTCTGCATAATTGTTTTTTTCGACAGTTAACTGCCGAGGTTTTCCTCGGCAGTTAATTGCAGCCGGTTTTTGAAATCCTTGGCAGTTAACTGTCGAGGGGCAATTTCGTCTTTTATATGTGTTTCTCAACCCTATCTAATGTGTGAATAGCAATTTTCAATTAGGTGTCCTTGTGAGCTTAGCTCAGTTGGTAAGGTCAATGTATAATACAATGGTAAACTAAGTTTTTTTTTTCTTTGTAGAAAAAAAGTCATTTGTGTATTATTGTTAAAATAACCAATATGGTGGAACAGATTAAGAAAAAATAAAATTGACAAGGAGATTATGATTGTTATAAGCAATATTATTTTGCTTCCTTAAAAAAAAAAACTAATAATATTTTGCTACTGATTTTCTGACTAAAAAAAATTATTTATTACTGATTTTCAAATGAATATACAAAATTACAAGTATTTATTATATACGATTCTCTTCTATCAGTTTAGGCCGGTAGGGTCTCTTATGGCATGAAATTGTGTTTCAAATTGTCACTTAATTGATAAGGAAAAAAGGTTACTCTTATTTCAAAAATGATAAACAACGGATAATACAAAATAGTGGTTGAATTCTGAAAAAGAAATTGTAACCAGGAACACATGTTAATTGCACATAACTACATACATAAAATAACAAACACATGTGATCATATCACCATGTTCCCCAGTTTTGATATGCTGATTAGACTTCTTATCTATCATCACAAATTACTTGTACATGTATATCACCACCTATTACTTCTTATCTAAGGTACTATTTCTGCCAAACCTGCATATGCAGCCATATAAAAGGCCAACCATGAATTCATCTCTATGAAACATAAACACTCTTTGGATTAGACGTATCTCGGTGTTGGATAAGTGTCGTGTCCGCCACTGACACATATAATTACATTAAACTATGTGATTTTCTCAAATTATTAACAGTATCGATGTATCAGTGTCCGTATCGTGTCAGATGTTTGTATCTGTGCCTTGCTTCACAGATATCTGCAGAATTTCTCTTTTCCAACAATTTACTTTTCACCAACAGTGGTAACTAATATAAGTGATTTTAGTTTCATATACATGATTAAATTTTAAAACTACTATGTTATGGAATGGGATTCTTAAGTAGCAAATAGGCAATAGCAAAGGAGTTAGTTTTGGTCGGTACTTATTGAGTTTCTTAGCCCCTTGTTAACTTCTTGAGTTTCCGGGTAAAAAAATAAAAATTAGTGAGTTTTGGTTAGTACTAAATAGTAATTTTATTTTAAACTGATACTCTATTTTTAAATATTTTATTGTTTCCACCTTCAAGATCAAAATAATTCTCTATTCTATATTCCTCTAACTCAATGAGCACATGTTGAGCATATTTTTTTCCTTCTAACTCAATGTAATTAAAGTATTTGACCTGAATATGTGCTCTAATATATCTTTATGTCAAACACTCTTAGGGTTCACTATGTAATTAATCCTCAAGTCGACAGTGAAATGTTTAATTTTTTCACGCCGAGTTGGACTACCTCCTAAATGAATATGTCTAAGAATCGAACTCAAATTCTGTCATTTTAGCAACCCTCGCAAAATGTTGAGCGCATGGTACATATATTAAAAGAAAAATGTCGTTATGCATTACTTGCAAACATAACCAATGAAACCATGTTACCAAAATGACAAAATACAAACTTTTTTGACAATGAAAAATGAGTTGAGTTGAAGATATAATAAAAGGTGTTATGATCTCTTAAAGGGCTGGGAAAAGCTCATTGAGTCTGCAAGGTAAAGAATAGAATTCATCATTCCTAACATCTCCATTATATAAAGTAAACTTCTCCCACCATTTTAAACCACTGTCATTTTGAGCTGCATCATCTTCACGAGCAAGTGTGAGATCCAAAATTAATGCAACCAATGCAGCAACCGTTATATGTGACATGAAGATCACACTTATAATATCATATAACTGCATCCAAATTAATCAACAATTATTAATAATAAAATGAAATAAATGAAATTTCAATGATGAGTTTTTATTTTTGAGTTCAGAAATATATAGCTTACCCATCTAGGACTTTCTTGTTCATGTTTTACATGGAAATATTGTGAGAAATATTGTGGTATGGAGATTCCTAAGAAGAATGAGAAGCCTAGCACAAATTTGGTTCTGAAACTGTTGAGGTTACAGAACTGAAGAAAACCAAGACCAGCAGAAGCTACATAGTTCCAAATTAACAAATATTATTAAGTTCTGATATGTATATTTAGAAAAAACCACAACAGCACATAGATTATTATTATTAGCATGAATGAATGAATGAACTTACACACATAGCCGAATAATACACAATATAATGCTGCTATGATTGGTAAAGGAACAGAAGCAAAAAGTGCTCCAAATTTTCCTGTTTCAAGGGGAAATAACAAGTATCAAACATGAATATCATCGGTTAATTATTAATTAACGGTGTCTATGTGTAAGTGTCATGTCTGGTGTCCGTGCTTAGTTGGTTCCTAAGTATCACACAGACTAGACTAGGAAACTACCAATGCCAAGATACTGAAATTATGAATTAGTTCAAATCATATTGGTCAACAATACCAAATATAGAGAAGAAAATCATAAAGCCAGCTGAAATTTGAATTACTCTTCTGCTTCCTACTTTTGTTAATGCTAGTAAACCAGCATTTTCCCTGAAAAAAAAGTAAAGCAGAAAGGAATTAAGAAATGTCCTTTAACAGATCACAAGTTAACAAACCTCTACCATGCATTCAGGAAAAAACACACACAAGGAATTAGGGTGAACTTATTACACTGATGCAGTAGTTCCAGTTACACAGCCAAACATGCCACTAAACAAAGCACCTACTCCCTAAAATCAAAACAAGAATGACACTAATAAATTTATATATCACAAGTTTCATTTTATGCAAAACTGTAAAAAGTAAAATAGAAATTTTATTGATAATCAGAATGTTATATTTACTTCAACGATTATGCAACTTATGTAGAAACTAGAAAGTACATTAATAACTAGCTAATAACTAACTACTTAAATCTCTAATACAAGATATTAAATCATACCACCCAACCAGCTCCGCGGCTGATAATAGATGGCGGCACCGGCGTGGCACTTCCATATCTTGCAGCAGCATAGGATGTACCAGTGTACTGCAAGTAAAACAAGTGATTGTTCACCTGAGTAAAATAATGACTAAAAGGCATGAAATTCTAATTAATTTTGCTAAGGCTTTAAGTGCTTACCTCAAAAAGAGAAACTAAAGAAGCAGCCATCATAGCAAAAGCTTCCAAAACATTGAAAGTAGGACTCCCCCATTGGAAAGGGTAAGGAAAATACACCCTGCATAAATGGAAACACTATTTATATAAAATCTCATTAATTTCCTTAACCATGTTCACCTTCAAGTTCAGAGAATCAAGTTAGCAGTTCAAAAATAATTATTCTTTGTTAGCATTTAAGTAAATGATCAGTAGTTAAAGTAAACATTATGAAACTTAATTTTACCATGGAGCGGCAGTAAGGATTCCAGCACGATCAGTTCGGCAACTGGTCTGTGTACTTTCTGACTTGTGGTTATATGCAGTGGAAGAAGTTAGAAGCTGTGCAAATATCCATGTAATTGTGACAGTAAATAGCACTGCAAATCGGTCATTCATAGACTTCACGGCGGTAATATACCGATGAAGATACTGCAGGAAGAAGCATAGAACACCATCAAACATGCACCAGGCCATACTAGTTAAACAGATTTGGTTTCCCATTATTCTATTTTACAATTTATACATTCAAACCTTTTGCAACATACTAGTTACTATAGCATAAAAATAACTACTTGCCTGTGAGATGAAAACCATAACAATTAATGCAGGAAGTCCAATTTCAACACATTTCGCAAGCTGCAAAATTAATTTTCAAATCATAAGTAGAGAAGTTAAGAAGCAAGAAATCAAAAGGGTTGTATTATTTAATCCTCAATTCTTCACCATTGGGAAACCAAGTTGATAAAGACCAAGTCCAGTGAATGTTACATATGGAACTACAGAAAGTGGACTAAGGAACCTGTGAATGAAGCAATGAACATATAAGATAACAAATCAAAGATTTACATAAAAATCGAAACAAAAGACGTTACAGATACTAACCTGACAGCATTTCTCCAAAAACCAAAAAATCCAATAGCCATTTGGAAACTCGAACTTATGATCAAAGCACCTTGAATCCCTCTCATTGTCATAGTAAATCTCTAGGAAATTCAAACAAACAAAGTCAGCGAAACGAAAACTCTAAAGAGTGAAACATTTTTCCATTTATAACATGTACGAAAAAACAGAATCATAAAAAATAGTTTCATTTACCTCATAAGGATCTGTATATGCATTATATCTGCTAGCCTGAACAATAGAAATTATAGGTATTATGTAACTGTATGAACCAACAATTACAATTGGCAATCGAGTTCCGAACAAAGATTGAAGAAATGTGCTTAGTCCAGACACAAACAGAAGTGTCTGTATCACCCTAGTCTTCTCAGCCTACATTGAATCAAACCATTTTGTTCATTAATACTATTATAGAAGTTGCTTAAAATTAAAAGCAAATAAAAATTGATCAGAATTATATTTCTCACATCTCCTCCACCCATTTGAGGAACAATTATAGTTGGAATCAGAACTGTAATGCCAAGAGTTAGAAGGTAATGTTGAAATCCCAATATCACTGCTTGACCTGCATTATGATCAAAGATTGACTCAAATTGTGAACCAGTACTATCTTAAGCAAAAATTAGTAAATCAATTTTTGATTAAAATGTCATAATTTTATCAAAAATTCATTAAGTAACAATCTAAATTTTTCTTTCAAAACTTTGAATGCTTGTTATATTGCATGTGACAAATAGACTCATAGTGATACCAAAAGAAAAAACATTATGGATTTGTTACATGGTACACCATCTAACACTAAACTAATTAAAATGTTACTATTATTTGTATTACAAGTTCTAACAAATTTAAGATAGGTGTACTAACGCCATGGAGGTGGACTGTTAATGCAATACTGAATTCCAGGTAATTGCTCTTTCACTGGCTGTGGTGTTGGCTTCACTTCCTCTACTTGTGTGCCACCACCTGCATTTTTAGCACCGCCGCTGCCGCCTCCTTCATTGGCAGCTTTGTTGTCATCACCACCTCCATTTTGAGCCATGTTTTGTCAGCAGAAACCAAGATAAATGTAGCAAACTTTGATCCAATCATTGTCCTTCAAGATTTTTTATTATTTAAACGAAAATTGAATTCATTCGAATTATTCAAACTTTCGGTTACAAAAAAATATAATCATATATCACTATTGTCATTAATGAAATATTAAAACGGTCATGTTCTTAAAAGAAACGGTTATGTCATTAACTATTAGTCATGATTGGTCGATTACTTGTTCCTGATAAAAAAAAAATAGAAATAAAAACTTTGCAAAGGACCATAAGAAAACATAGACGAGGATCATAGATTTGAAGACCGAAGGACCATAAGAAAATAAAATCATGAATTTTAAGCTTAAAAATTCATATGAAAATGGACAAAAAGGGCCAAATTGAAATAAAAAAAAGATAAAGGACCAAATTGTTACCTAAAATTAAGTTAAGGGACTAAAAGTGTAATTTTGTCAAACTTTAAACCATCAACAATGCATCACCTTATTTATACGTTTAAACAGGTTCCGTCCCTCACTACACGTCACTCGTTTTGTAACTAATACCAGGGCTGTCCCTGGGGAGGTGCAAACAGCTCTATAGAGCTGGGCCTCCCCAATTTTGGGGCCCAAAATATATTTTTTTTAATATATGATGTACTGAAAATATTAATATATACGCATAACATTGTAACATTAATAGTCCCGAAATGTAGCCTAGCGGTTAAGCATGGTAGTATTATGCTTTGTGTCAATGGTTCAACTCACAGCGATGGTAAATCTTCATATATTTTTTAATTGTATTTTTTTCCAGCATGATAGGTCTTTTTTGGCTTAGTTTTAATTGATTTGAGGTCTATATGCATTCAATATTCTATATTCTCTAAAAATAATGTTTTTCTCCTTCTATTTGAGGTCTAATGACCTTTGTTCTATAAAATTACAAATTCTAACAACAAACATTATAATTATTCTCTAAAAATAAAATAAAAATATTAGTTTTTTTTCTCTCTTTTTAAAAAATTATATTTTTTAGGAGCCTATTTTTACTAAGAGAGTCAGACCTCCAATTTAACAGGAACGACCTTGACTAATACTACTTAATTAAATGGTTCATAATAAAAACTCCATATCATTAAATTGTAATAGTAATTTATCTATTCATTCATAATGATCTATTTTTTGAAATATTAAATAATTGGATTATAAAAAAGCTTCAGCTTAACCTTTTTATTAAATAGACCAGACTGAGTTAGACTTTTAATAGGCTATAACGTAGGCCCATGTCGGGCGGTCTGGTCTGTTCTCACCCCTAGTAGTGAGCTGATGAGTGGAGAGGTGTGACATACACAAACAGTGCACGTGCAACAAAACAACATAGTACAATCACATAAAGGAGCCAAGTAAAAATGATGGAAGATGAGTTAGTACTTGGGAGGGAGGAGTATAGTTTTGTCCAACAAGTCTTAGAGAAAAGGAAATGGTAAAGAGTGAAGTGGTAACGATGTAATAAAGAACAAACGCTTATGTCTTAACAGGTTTGACACTTGAGTGAGGGTGGATCAATATGGGCCGAGTAGGTAAAGAAAAAACATCTACACCTTGGATTGTGGGTTGAATTGGGTCAGCCGGATGAAGGACAAACATCTACACCTTAATTGGTTTGACGCTTAGTGGTTTATTGACTGATACAGACCAATAAGATAAAGAACAAACATATACGCCTTAACAGACTTGACACTTTGGGGATTGTGCACTCGTATAGATGACATACTACGTGGCTCTTAATATCTTGACTTGATTGACCTCAAAAATGGGTTGATTGTTCATGTCATGTCAGCTCACCTCACAATGAAGGTCCATGATACAAACCGGTTAAATGAAGAACAAATGTCTACGTCTTAACAAACTTGGCGGTTGGTGGATTGTGGACTAGTATAGACGTCATACCATGTGACTCTCAATATATTGACTTGATTGACCTCAACACTTGTTTGCTTGTTCAAGTCATGTTAACTAACAACGTTCAGCAAGCTCCTACCCAAGTACTTGTTTGACTCTTCAAGTCATGTCAACTCACCTGGCCCAGTCAGGTCCTACCTCATGACTAATTTAAATGTTAGTCATGTCAGCTCATCTCACACATATAGCAATAGTTTAAATGTTAATTTAATTCCTAGTTTTATGGGTAGCTATTTTTCTCTTTTTTTTTCATGGTATATTTTTTATTTTTATTTTTATTTGTTTTTTCCGATTACTTTTTAATAATTAGATGAGAATATTGGCGGAAAAAGTTGAAGTATAATTATGTAACGACAATGACTTGAGACTTGAATGCACACATTCCTTCATTACGTTTTTGTTGTTCTAACTAACTTCAGAATTGAAAAATTGTAGTGTCACTTTGTGATATGGAAACAAAGAAAAATTATGTGACCCATTTGACTCTGTCACGTATGTCAATCCACAATTTTGAACTTAAATATCATTAATAATCTATTAGAAACGATTATGAAAATTTGATATTTTAAAAATATTTATCGAGACAAATCCAACATCTTATATGCTATATTTTGTTTTTATATATTAGTAGAAAAATAAGGTCAAAACATGTTACGCGAATAGTACACATTTTTAAATCAGGTCTTTTAAAACGGGACGGAGGGAGTATGTATTTTTCAGTGAAATTATCATTTTCCAAATAAAATTTGCAATTTCCCACCGATACAAATCATTGTGATATTTATTTTGGACATATGACCACTTGTATCATTTGTAGTGCTTGTTTATGATTTTGAGGCAGAGTTTTTGATTTAATAATTACTGTATTGTATTGTCTTATTATCTTTGTTGTATTCTCAATAACTAAACAATCTTACAATGCTAAACAACCCTACAATATCCAACATTTAGGTTATTGGTTGTGACCGATGATGAATTTGTGCCCTCCTCTCAAATTCAAGTACGCAGTGGTCACCTATTGGAACAAATTTTAAAAACTGAACCAAGATTATTTTCTGCAACCCTTGATAATTTTTCAATGACTTGTTTGTTAATTAGTTTAGATATTCAAGTACAATTCGTCAAATCAAAATAGTTTCAACACACGAAAGTCTGCAATGAAATTAATGCAAACCATGAAAGAAAAACAAAAAAACATAAAAAAATATGAAAAATTGTAAAATAACAGTTGAGGGAAAAATAACTTATTTATGCAAGCCATTTCAATCTATCCGCCATTTCAGCTTTAAAGGTAGGTATGTATATGCAAGCCATTTCACGTCAATTTAATTTGTCGCCTTCAATTTTTGTTGTTTCCAACATCTTTCTTAACTCTTTAATCTGATTAGGATGATTCCTTACAAAAGGATTGCCCATCATCAGCTTGCGCACATGTCCCAGTTCGCTTTCACTCAATGATTTTATACATATATCAGGATTGCAGTATCAACATCAATTGACCTAACTCCCAAGCAATAAATGTTGGGAGTCTCACCATCGTAAGCCATTTTTGTAAAGAGGTAGTATTTCAACCCATATACATACATCTCCGTCGATAAGAGCAAGCACATGTAACTTTAAACCCCTGCCTCAGTAACCATGATGCATGGATACTGCTCCTGAAATTTGGCAAAGAAGGTTTGTGAGGATGGCAATACTTTCGACTAATAAAATGAAAACCCCACTCTTCATTTCAATAACCTTGTAAACGAGGATCAGGATAGTGTGCCCAAACAAGTGCTTTTGGGATGTGGACAACTATAACAAAGTTTATGTACACTATACACCGCGTACCTTTTTATATATATTTAAATCTTTACTTTCTTATAAAAATTATTATGAGTTTAATTGCATAATCTTTATCAAGGTTAATCTGATCAAAGTCGTAAAATACAAAGTCATATAAAAATTTCAAAAGATAACTAAGGATTAATGCATGAACTCCAAATGAGGTTAATCATTATATGGAATATTATTTGTTAGATAAGTTTGTTTCAGTGACCGTACAGTTTTCAGTTTTTTAACCTATATGAAGAAAATACATGAGTTTTGGTTGATTTTTTTTTACCTATTTTATCCTTCATTTAATTTTTTTGGGATTCATTTAAACTATTGTATTTATTATTTTATCTTTTAATATTATTATTTAAATATTAATTAAAAAATAAAGCGTATTAAAATAGGATTATGTGACTACAATAGGAACAATATTATCTATATTTATATCTTCTATACTATATATAAAGAGAATACATGAGTTTGAGCTGAATTTCTTCTTACCTTATCCTTGTCTTAAACTATTGTATTTACTATTTTATCTTTCATAAGATTATTTAAAATATTAATTAAATAATTAAAAAAGTAAATCACATTAAAATAGGACTATTCCATTGCAATATGAACAATATTATCTATATTTATATTAACTATACTATTCTATATTTATATTATCTATACTATATATAAAGATAATATGAGATTTTAGGCTGAATTTTTACTATTCCAATTATACCTTCAAACAAATTTTCTTATATCTATGTTATATTGTTTATGTTATTAAAAAAGACAATAACTTATATTATATTTGTTAAATTATTGTTGTCATCAAAAAATATAAACATGATTTGTTGGGTTTGTTACAATGTAAAAGTCACGAATATTTGTATCTATAATTTTAATCAAAATCAAAATTTCATATAAAATATCATTCATAGTTTATATGTTTTAGCACAATAAAAAATAGCGGTAAAAAGGGCATGTGAGTGCCCGTATTTCCACTAATAAATATAATATGGATTAAAATTTGCAATCTCTGGGTTTGTAACATATATAACATTCATTCTCATATGATATACATGTCTCAAATAATCTTATGTATTCATGGAGAATGAATGAGATATGTATTCTTTCAGAGATACATTTGTGGATATAGTTGTTGCTTTTTATGACTGAAATTAATGATTCCAAGAGTCGTGTTTAATTCATGAGAGTGAAAGAAAATTAATAATGTGTGATTTATCTAATATTCAAAATATATATTTTCATTTAAAATTAATGATACATTACTTGTGTTTTTTTATTCCTAATAAAGAAAATACAAGTCCTTGTGAGTTTAACTCAGTTGGTAGAGGCAATGCATAATATATGCAATTGCCGGGGTATGAAGACAAATGATAGAGACTAAATAAATAATTAATATTTTTTTCTAGGTTTAATTTAAAAGTGGTAGCTGATGTAATTATGTTTTATCCATAAATTAATAGAATATCACAAAATGTTACGTTATTATTTAAAAACAAAGGATGTTGATCACATGTTCTTGAATTGCGATTACGTTGGAAAACTGTGGGATGGAGTTTTGCACTAACTTGGAATCATTACAGTTCCACCTAAACATCTAGCAGATCACTTTCATCAATTTGCAACTTTAGACGGTTATTCTAAAAACGTTCTCTTAATATTTAACCACATTTGGCTCTCTAGCGCGCGACGCGATTTGGAATGAAAGGAATGCTCGAATGTTTACGCAGAAAGAATAAATATTGACAACAACTTTTCGACATAATTAAGCTTCAAACTTTATTGGTGGTTGAAAGCAACGGTCATACTCTTGCTTTTACCTATTAGGTTATCACTTATGGTGGCTTGAACCTTTAAATTGTTTGAGAATCTTTCTATAATGGGGGTGCTTCAATTCCTCGGTTCCTTTATTTTCAGATTGTTTATGTAACTTGACTTTTCTTTCTTGGTTTTCTGGCACTCCTTGTGCTTGAAAATGCGGGTTTATGATTACCAGAAAACCAAGAAAATACAATACATCTATTATATACTATATATAAAGAGGATATGAGATTATCTCACTTTCTTGGTATATACTCTATATAAAGAAAATATATGAGTTTGAGCTGGATTTTTCTTACCTATTTTACCCTTAATTTAAGCTACTTTATTTACTATTTTATCCTTTTAAAAATATTAATTAAAATAGATAAATCTCATTAAAATACGATTACTTCGCTACAATAGGAACAATATTATCTATACTATATAGAAAGAGAATATGAGATTTTTGGCTGACTTTTTTATTATTTCAATTATACCTTTAAATAATTTTTTCTATAATTACTAGTGTTCAGACGAACGCTCAATGCTCGTATGTCGGCTCTTCTCTATTGGGATAATGAATATAAATTATAACGGAAGTTTTTATGAAATTTCAATTAAAACTACTTTGATTTTGATTAAAATTATAGGTATAAATAATACTTTTTTTTCCTCATCTAAATGGAATAATATCCATGTCCATTTATGGCTTTTTTTATTCATTTATAGCTTTATCTTTTTATTTTATTTTTTAAATATAATCATTTGCTCATGCTCATGTCCTGTCATTTATTTTTAGAATTTTTCTAGTCACACCCCATATTTTTTTTGTTACACCTAAAGTTACTTAAAATTTTACAATAATATCAAAATTACCCTTTGATATAAAATTTTTCAAAACCCTGATTCATTGCTACTCTAAACTTTCACCCTTTTTCACCTACAAATAATTATGGATATTCAATCAATCTCAATGAAAGATTAAAGAGTGAATCCAAATGTCTTTCATCCATAGTCTATTGCAAATAGGTAAGTGAATTTCTTCTTTTTTTTTCAATGATGTTGAGTTTTTATTTTTTTTCTTGTTGTTCAACGTGCTGATATGTTATGCACTCTACAAACGAAAGTATTTGATGGTGCACCACACGTTAAAGTTAATTAAATTTAAGGTAACATTCATTTAAAGGTTGATATTAACTTAAATTCAGTTTAATTAGGTACATGTAAACCGAGCATAGTTTTAAAACTCGGCTCGATAATCGATTCAGTAGGGGTATTGAGTCACTAAGTTAATGGTCCAACCACTGAGTCATTGGTTGAACGCATGACTGAATCAGATTAAACTGAATAACTCGGTTAGATGACCCGGTCTTAAGATTAAATTTTTATAGTTATTTAACCATATTAAATCGGATTGAACCGGCGACTCAATCACTTAAAAACTAAAAAACTGACATATAATATGTATATCTAAATATTTTTTTTAAAGAGTATAACTATATTTTGTTGACAAAAATTATATTTTGTTTTGCATATTTAATATTAGTTTATTTTCTTTATGGAATCAATTAATATTAACATAATACATAGATTTACTATAAAAACATATGATATGTATATTATTATTATTATTATTATTATTTAAATATTATATTTAATGATGATGTGCTCTTCTTGAAAGAAAAAAAAAATACTATGTGTTCTTTCAA
>Ga0315915_1007550_pt1 | contig 12953 bp, 8 predicted proteins | sample MpolbnodulesMG_FD_207738 | JGI IMG/M metagenome (GOLD analysis project Ga0315915, IMG submission 207738) | Medicago polymorpha root nodule microbial communities from Los Angeles, California, United States - branched nodules | ecosystem: Host-associated > Plants > Roots > Nodule | place: USA... | reverse complement strand
CTTTAAAGTCATATCAGTGAGCACTATCTCAAGTGCAAGTTTCATATATAGCTTTTATATAATCTCAATCCACTTCCATTCATAAATAAGATGTTTGTACACATTATATCTCTTTGAATGGAGCAAGCTGAAGTTAATTCCTTCAAAAGAGAACTCACGAAAAAAGGTGACAATCCAAAACCAAAATTTCAGCCCTTCTCAATCTTAAAAGTGACCAACATATTTGCCTGCTCCTCATTCCATACTTCGACAACATCAACAATCTTGATCCCCTTATATGAAAGCTTAGATGAATGATGCCACATTCTTCCTAATCAAACATGCATAGCTCTAAGAAGCATAATTTACACCCATAGCAAACATGCATAATCTAAATAACTGACCAAATGACAATAGTTCTTGCTAAGGAGAAAGAAAAATGGCTTTTGGGTTAAATGAGAGACTATAAGTTAATTGCTCATTTTCTATTACATCTCACTTCTCATTTTTTTGCAAGTGTATCCACTATTCACCATGTCCATATTAATTGGTTTAAAATCCTATACAAAAACAATGAGGGATGAGGGAGCCAAGAAGTGAGCAAATAGAGAAAGAGTTAACAGAGAGTAGAAAAATAAGTGGTAATTTCAGAGAAAGAAATTATGGAAGTGGTTATATAGAAGATGAGTCTAAAGACTAATGAGTGAGGAAAAAATGCTAATGTGAGACCATCTATAGAACCAAAGCAAAATGTTATTATTCCTAACATGCAACGGTCTGGAAATAAAAATGGAAAAGGATACATGGATTACAAAATTTTACAAACTAAAGAGAGTCATTATCAATGAATTGTGGTAGGAGAATAGCCTTTAGTATCAATGTCTTTGAGGTACCATTAGAATGTGATCAACCAATTCCACAAATTACCGAAAGTATTTGATTAACAAACTCCAGAAATGAGTATTATACTTGTAACAAACACAAAACTCATAAACACATGCTAACATCCTCTCCAAGTATGCCAATTAAAAACCATAATGACAAAATACAAAAAAAACATGCCAAGAAAAAAAGTATAGTCAAAAAGTAGAAATAGGACTGCAACCAATAGCACTCACAGAAAAGAACCTAAAAGCTCCACCATACTGCCCATCAATTAGTACGATCACAGAACCATAAATTGCAAGCTACTCACCTTCACCAAATAAAATTTAAGTCTAAATAAAACAATCAAACTAAGCAACTATCATTAACTTTTAAAATTCAAATTACATATGCTATTCAACAGTAAGTTAAACTTCCATACACAATGATTTGGTTATATAAGACTTCAAGAAATGACATGATTTTTCCTCTTAGCCTTCTCTATTTGAAAAAGAACAAAGAAAGATGAGTGCCTTGGAAATTGAAAAATAGCAACTTTGAGACATCTATAGTGAGTTAGTCATATCATGATTCAAAAAGGCAGGGAGTTTCCAAACCCAGACCTTACCTTTGTGCTCCACGTCTCTCTTGAAGGACTAATTGCACTAAAGAGATCAAAAGTTGTATCCATAGCAAAAACATAGGTAAGAGGATAAGTAAAGAGTATGGTAAGAATGAAAATGTGAATATTCAAAAAGAAGCACATCTAATGAAAAGTAAAAGATTTAAAGATTCTCAAAACTTTAAGCAAATTGCACTTCAACAATATCCCTAAGGCACTCAACTGCAATAGAGGATCAATGAATACCGTGCAAAGAGAGATCAATGTGAGTTGAATCAATTTCTTTTAAAAGAACCATTAAAATCCTAAAACAACAATCAGAATGTAATGAAAATAGTGGCATTAAGATCACCAACAACATTATGCACGGCTAACCAAATTGATTTTCACAGCATAAGAGAAACCAACGAAGGGGAAAAAGAATTACTACAATAACTGTAACGAAAATATGTAAATCATGGAAAGGATAATTATGGAGAAAATAGCAACAAACTGATGCATAGAGATACATACATTATCTACACCTGTATTACCTATCTAAGAGTAGCAGAATTGATACATATTTGAACATCAATCTATTTTTACTTGCAAATGATCGTATCATAGTAAGATAGCTTTAAAATTGACAGCTACACTCCTTCTAAAACCAAAGTAGGTAATGAATTATCTCAAAAAAAATTGATTATCTTAAAAATCCAAATTGACAGCTACATTGGACACTGTCGTTTGTGCTTTCTCTATAACCTTTTCATATTGGTCGTCCAAAATTGCAAAAGATACAACAATGAAATACCCTGACATATCACAACAAAGGGTATAAGAAAATAAAATAAAATCAAAAGAGGGAAGAACAATGCAATGGATTCACCTTGAAAAGTCACCTGCACATGAAACTTGTATTACCATTAATCATAATATGATATTCATATTTATTGTTGGGAATGAATTGCAGGCAACATTAGTTATCCTAAATTACAAAATATTTCTTTAAAAACCATATTTGAAGTTACAAAATGCTTTCTTGGCCAAGATACTTTCGTCGCCTCTAGTTTTGCGAAGAGGTGCTGCTCTGTAGCGATGAAAAAAGTGATAGAATAAAAGACTATGAAAATGGTAGACCACTCTAGGAAAAGGAAACATGAAAAGTGAATGCTCAAATTAATTGTCATCATCTGAATTACAAACATTACATCCATTGAAATCACTATCAAACAGACCCTATGAATTAGAATAGAACAGAAAAAGTTTGTTGCAAATACAGAATATTTATATTTATAATACTAAAAAGTTGTCTTCTTTTTTTTTTTTAACACAAGTAATCCTTAAAGTTCTCCTCTGATGGCTTCATATGAGCCAGCTTATCATTAAGACTACCTTTCAAAAACTATAAGCACATCACAACATAAAAGAACTTGTTAGCCATATTTCCTTTCACCTAACTCGGCTTCTAACATGACAATAAGGAACATGATCTTGCTTACCTTCATACGCACTTCAAACAAATACTCAACACTCTAATGAAATTAAATGTAACAGAGAATTTTTGTTTGTTTTTTTGGATTTTTGTTTGTTTTTGGATTGTTTTGCTGTTTTAATTTAGATAATTTTGGATGTGAACACTCTTAGTGTTGGGTTGGATAAAAATCTATGAATCAGTAATAATCTGATACATATTGAAGTGCTTGAACTTGAATTTCGATTGCATGAGGTGGTTAATAGGCATCTGTTTATTAAAAAAATTTGTCCATAAATATACAATTGGATTTTGCTTATAGTTAAGACCAACAATTTTGATGTTATTGTTGCTTGTATATGAGACACGAGGGAGACATGAGAAAGTATTAGTAATTGAATTTAGCTTATAGTATTTAATACCAACAATTTTGATATTTTTGTTTTGTGTGTATATATATATATATATTTGTCACGTGAAGTGTCACAACTTAATAAATGGATGAAAGTACTCATGATTTTTATCGTTGTTGTGAAATCAGGATTGATTTTCTGGCAGCAGAGGCGTTCTTGTTAGCAGGCTCTGCTACAAGAACATACCAAAACAAATACCAAGGGTATCATTCGATTTCAACGTTTGATTTGTCTTGCAGCGCACTTCGCAAAGGTGTGTTTGCTGTGGGGCTATCTTGACCCTGTCTTCAATGTTGACTTCTACTCTGTACTATTGGGCACACTGCAAAGCCAACACAACCGGTTTTTGGATGAGATACCACCAAAATGAAGATATTGAAATGGACAAACGTAATCACATTCCTGAATCTGAAAGGCCATGAAGATTTACTTCTTTGAATAAGCTGGGATTTTAATTTACTCACTTTTGGTTGTTTTTATTCATTTTTGTTGGTTTAGTTTTTTTTTGTTGGGGGGTCAAGGAAGGAGCAATGTGTTAAAAAACCTTGTTAGTAGAGTACATGCGATATTTGCGTCGTAATATGAGTGCTTGAAACTTTCTAGATTGTAGTAGTATGGCAAGGGTTCAATATGTATATTATAATTTCCCGTTTGAAATTGGTGCTCTTGAAACAAATGGACTCATCAAACTATTTGCTTTAGTGCATCAAATGCTTAGGTTATTGTGATATAAAAAAACCTATTGCTACCATGAAGAATCATAGGAAAATACATGATAAAGTAGTCATTGGAACACCATACATTAAAGAAACAAATAGAGGATCGAGAAATAAGGCCGATGCAGAGAAAGCGAAGTTCTGAAGCAAAGGATGTTACAATTGAAAAAACATGGAAGACTACCGGGGAAATTACATTAAAAATGGTTTAGGAGAAAATTGAAGATGAAAATAAAGAAGACAAAGAAGTTGGTGAAGATGATGTAATTAGAAGGAAGGAGAAGGGGAAAATCTACGAAAGGAGAGTAGGTTTAGGAATTAGGCTTCCCAATTTCTAAATAGTAAATAATATTCTGATAAATATAATATTTTTTGACAATAAAATATTTTATAAAATACCAATTATCCAATAAAAGTGATAATAATGTAAAAAAAAAAAATGATGACATGTATACTAACTACGTCCACCTAGGTGCTGCCACGCCATTAGATAGTGTCAAGGTAAATAAGCAAAATTGAACCTAAAACGGGGATTGAGGATAAAAAAAACTCACGAAAATAAAGAGGCGAAATAGCTGACCATCAAAACTTTATACACCTGATGAGCTTAACTTGGTATGGACAATACATAAAATATATGTAAGGTTCAGGGTTTGAACTCCGGCCACTACAAAAAGAAAAAATCTTATACACCATCTCTCGGAAAAGAAAAAAAAACTTTATACACCAATTTGTTGTTATAAATTTTAGAGTAAGAAAAGATTATCATTATTATTTATTTATTTTAGAGTTTAATGGTGATGGGTTGACAATCCAAAACAATTTTGCACACACGACCAATCAAAACATTTTAAATTGTCACGTCAATTAAATTATTTCTCTTTTTTTAATTGACGTGACAATTCAAAATATTTTGATTGATCGTGTATGCAAAATTGTTTTGGGCGGTCAACACACCACGATTAAACTCATATTTATAATGTGTATTTAATGGAGAGAGTGTAAAATAGTTTTACGCTATTATTCAATAAAAAATCATCAATCTCTCTTATTCTTTCATGCCATACAACCATTTTTTTTTGTGGTCGGAGTTTTAACCCTAAACGTTGCATATATTTTACATTGTCCATACCAATTGAGGTAACTCACAAGCATTTTTAATATATTTGTATGATTTTCCTTCAAACAAAAAGAACATTTAATATGTTTGTATGTCCCATAAAACTACTTAACAATGATAGTGCATTTTCTATTTTCTCTTATAATACTAGTTGTTTTAGACTTTTTATGATGATGTTTGTTAACATTTCTGTTGTCTATACTTTCTATAATTATAGATTTTAATAATTTTAATCTTTGTATTCCTTAAAAAAAAAATTAATCGTTGTATAAATCAAAAACTTTAAGTGTAAGTGTAATATACATAGTTGTTTTTTTTTTGGTAGAAGCATAGTTGTTGGTTTAACAAATCAAAATGAGAGTATGAAATGGATTAGATAAGTAATAAAGCCCATATTTTAAAAGAAAAAATAATTTTGATATACAATGATTAGTTTTCTTTTTTAAAGAAAGAATTATAAACAAAGTAAACAAAACGGATAAAAAGGAAAAAAGTGGATTTGGAGAAGTGAGAAGAGAATAGAAAGAAAAAAGAAAGAAAAATATTTATTTACATGAAAAAAAACCGGAGCCGAAAAAAGGACACACTAGTCCCTATCACACAGCATGCCAAGGCATTCAAGATATGAGTGAGTGAGTGTGAAAAGAAAGACAGAACAAACAAGACAGATTAAAGGGTTTTGTTGTTGCTGAAACAAATTGAACATCGAAATCATGGGTATGTCTGTAACAATTATAGTCCTCATCATTTCTCTCCATCTCTTAGCTTTCGTTTTTGCTATAGGCGCTGAACGACGTCGTAGTGAGGTAATCTTTATCCTTTCTTTAATCTCATCACTAATCCTGCTTTTTTGTTTGTTAAATCTGATTAATCTCTTTTCAGGCCAAAGTGGTTCCTGATAAGTACGATGAACATACTTTTTGTGTTTACACCACCGACGCTTCCACCGTTTACGGTGTTGCTGCTTTCTCTCTCCTGCTTCTCAGTCAAACTGTTCTTAACGCCGTCACTAGATGTCTTTGCTGTGGTAAAGGTCTCATCTCTGGTTGTTCTACCACTTGCGCTGTCATCTTCTTCATTCTCTCATGGTAATACTATTCCAATCATTACAGCTTTTTATTTAACAAATGAACTTCGTGAATTGATTGTTTCCTTAGCACTTCAAAATTAATTGTGTGGAATTTGGCATTTGGTTTGAGTTCATATACATGTAGAACATCTCTAATAATTTGATAAAAATTGAAGTGTTTGTACATGAATTCAAATTGCTTTCAAAATTAAATTCTGAATTGAAATCATGTCAGTTCAATCTCGATCGTAACTGCCACCGATGTGCCAACTACATAAATGCGGGGGATTGCTGATTGCTTGATCTCGGGTAGACACCATTAATAATTTGAGACAATGAAAGTGATAGAGTGTAAGTGTTGGACATGACTTTTACCTGAAGCAGTGTAGTCAAGATTGTTAGCTGGCTTGTAGGATCGCTGGAGGTGCACGATGCGGTCAAACTCCTAAGTTTGAGGTGGGATTGCAGGATCACACTTGTTAAGCCAACCATTTTGCAACGGGCTTTCACGGTCTTTTGCAAAAACTCCTTGTTTGTCTCACTCTTTCACAGTCTCTCCTCCCTGTGACGGCGTTCGTATTTGTGCCACCACCCATTCTGACGCAGTTCTCACATGTGCGCCGCTGCCTGCGACCTGCTCACCTTCTCCTTTCTTTCACATGGCCATTACTTCCTCTTTTTGTGACATTATGAGAGTTGACCCCTCAGGATCTTTCACTGATTACTAGAACTAGGGTTTTTTCGGTGAAGAGGACAAGGCCCAACTCATTTAATTTTTTGCTTTAGTCTTTGATGTGTTTCTCAGGATGAGGGAATTGGACTGTATGGCCCAAACACATTTCCAACCAAAGTCATTCTTTGTATTTTTTTCTTAGTTTAATAGTGATTTAGAGGTTATTTTATGCATGTATAATAGTTTTTTTCCTTGTGTATGTTTATATGTATAACACAATTTTGCCCTTCAGTAGGATCTTACAGCCGTGTTATGATCCTCGACTTACAATCTTTCAACCCCTTCCCAAGTCCCAATCTTACATAGAATCTTGAGTTTGACTACATTGACCTGAAGTGATAAATGTATGAAATAATGATGATTTTTGTTATTGTTGCTGTAAAATCAGGACTGGTTTTTTGGCAGCAGAGGCGTGCTTGTTAGCAGGCTCTGCTAGGAATGCATACCACACAAAGTACCGAGGATATTTTGCTGCACACGACTTGTCTTGCGCTACACTTCGCAAAGGTGTGTTTGCTGCTGGGGCTGCCTTGACCTTGTTCTCTATGTTGGCTTCTATTTTGTACTATTGGGCACACGCCAAGGCTGACACTGGTTTCTGGGAGAAGCACCAAAATGAAGGTATTGGATTGGCCACACACAATCACGGTCCTGAATCTGATAAGCCCTGAAGGTTTACTGCTTTCAACATGCTGGGCTATTAATTTATACAATCTTGGTGATGCTTTTTTACCAAAATGAAGGTATTTTGGGTGGTGAAGGAAGGAACAATGTGTTCAAAACCTTGTTGGTAGAGTATATTTAATATTTATGCCGTAATTGGATAATGCTTGAAACAATATATAGATAAATAGATGGTAGTCGTATGGTGGGGGTTCAGTATAGTCTAGTTTCCAGTTTGAAAGTGTTGCTATTGAAAACAAATGGACTCATCCAACCATTTGCTTTAGTGCATCTAATGCTTGAGTTATTGTGAAGAAAAAAAAATTCTTGGTAACTTGAGTAAAATTATTATGAAAGCCTTTTAGTCGAGTTTTCCACTTTCCAGAAAGAATGATCACTTTACAAGTCTCTTGTGCAAATGTATCAATTTAGTAAACCTATCTCTACTTCCTTGCTGCTCATCATGTGGTCATATTTAAATTTACTTATGTTAATTTTGGTTCTTTTCACGTATTAATTTCTTGAACTTCTTAAATTTTTCTGTTGATAACGATGGTTGTGAGATTATGAGAATGTGTGAAGGAGAGGTTTAGAATAACTTTGGAGTAGTCAATTCACCCAAAGATAATCGTTTTTAACTTTGGAGTGATTGTTATGTTTGAATTTGTAATGTTATCATTACCATGTCATTATTTTGCTTCTTATATCATTTTCATGTGATTGAATAAAGCAATGTGGTTGAGTGTGTAAAAGAAAGTAAGGTAATTTGATCCTTACTTAAAATAATCGGTCAAACTTTATTTTTGGTCGAACTCTAGTTGAATCATGACTACTTTCTCTTGAGGAAAGAAGGGGGGTTAACAAACACTAAAAAAACTGAATTTTCTCAGTTTTGTGGTCCTAGTTATTTGCCCCCGTTCACGTGCATAAATTGCACATTTTCTAATTGAAATTTATCTAACTATGTTTTTTGAACTATGAATGAATAATTTATATTTCGATCACAAGGAAAATTCATTTTATTTTTTTTTATCCCAAAACTTTATTAATTATCCAGCAGTATTCCAGTAGTTAAGAATATGTCATGATTAAGGATTGCAAAAACGTAGTGTTTGGGTTTACCCCTTCATTAACTCATTTCAAACAACATGGCGGGCCAACTATAGTTGCAGGGTTGAAAACCTTGTCCGTCCCTTTGTACATTGGAGTGTCGGGTTGCTCTGTCAAAATTTAAGAGTTAAATTGATTAACTATTTAGTTTATTCACCAAAGAATGTAATATCTATGAAGCAAAGGTCGTTCAAGAAAATCAAAATACATAAATAACAATTTTTCAAAAGATTAAAATACCCAGTTTTTTTGTTTTGTTTCTTTGACATAGAATGTCAAATATCTTGCAAAACAATTAAAATAAGAAGCAACAATAAAAATTTAAACAATGGCCTGACCGGTCGACTCGTCCACCTTTTACGGTCCCTTTTTTTTTCGGGTTGAAAGGGCCAAATAGTGCTAGCAAGTTCAAAGCTTCAACTCGTTGGCTTTATAACGGGTTAAACGGGACCGTTCGTCATATGCCATAGCCATAACTAGTTATGCAAAGGGATTAATTATAATGTAGTCTCACTGAAAATGTGGTGAGAAGTTCCTAGAGATAATTTGAACAAAAACACAAATAAACTTCATAGTAGTCATAACAACAACAAACTACATTCATGAAACATAGGTGTTATAAGATCAAATCCTACAACAATAACAGAACAAGGGACACACAGTGTTGTAACACACCACACCAAATTGAGACATAATCAGAGGAACTTTCCCAATTGTTAAGAAGCAAAATAGAGTACAACACAGAAAAAAACATACTTAAAAACAGTGACAATGTTGATGGCATTGGGAGAGCTAACAAGTTTCTTAAGGTTAGGATCTTTCAAATATTGGCAAAGGCAAGGCTTTTGTTCCTTCAGTTTACTGCAACAAATTGCAGAAGGAGGGTTGGGTGAAATGATGGCATTTGCACATGCACTTAGTTGTAATGCATTGCATGTTATTTCCATTGATAACTCTCTCTTTGCAAGGAGCACAGTAACCATAATGCACAATGTTAAACATGAAATCTTCATTTTCAAAGAGAGAAAAAATCTTAATTAAATTTGAGTGGTGATTAATGAGTGTACGAGACTCTAGGACATACAAATGGAAATATGCATCATGGTATGGCTCTCTTAACTATTTATAGTGTGATGAGAAGGGATCTAGAGTTACATTGTAATTTGAATAAACTATTTCTACTATTATTTAAATGGTCGTACTAACTTGTAACTAAACACATGGTTAGAAGCTCAAAAACAGTATAAGTTTACGTTGATGACAACAATATTTTAACTTTTAAAAATTTGAATGTACGACTTTTAAACAAATATTTCTATGTTAAGTTCATTAACATATACTATAAAGACACGTGTTAATAAGTTATGTGACTTAGGTGGTGTCTCTACTGTAGTAGCTTATCCATCAAATGAACAAATGTTTCGTGGATGGAGAATAATAGTGCTAATAAAGTTGGTCGCCCCATAGTTTGGTGATCATGAATTTGCGGAGTAGTCAACTAGTCATTGCTTCTTCTTTTCTGATGGAATAGTCATCGCTGGATTGCTCACTCATTGGATTGGTCATTAGACTAAGTTTAATGAATACAAAAATATTCGTAGTTGCATGGCTACGTTGCTTAGTTCTTAAATTTTAAAATTTACTCCCAAATAATATAAACTTACTACAAAAATATTATTTGATTTGGTTTGGTGTATCATTTGATTTGGATTGGTGTATTATTTGTATATCGAGAGTTCTTCTACGGTTCTACCTATGAGTCAGTTTTTGAAACGAAAACTATGCTCATAAACCATAATAAATATATATTAGTATCATTTTTATTGGTAAATAAATGGAGTCAGTTTATAAACATATCAAAGTATATAAAATTAAATCTTTGATTAGTAATCGATATTCTTTATTTTATTCTCCAAAGTAACTTTACCTTTTAGAACCATTTTCATTTGTGTTTTCCAGGGAATATGTGTATTTTATATTAAGATAAAACAATAACAATAAAATTAAATAGAAAATTAGAAGGCTCCCACTAATACAGAAAGCAAACTACATAATTTAAGCCGGAACTAGGCAATCACTAATCACCACCATATGATGCCTGCCTACTCATCAAAGGTAAGGCGCATGAGAATGAGATATGGGTTCAAACTCCTTCCTTGTTTTGCAAAATGTCTCAATTTTTCTTCTATACTATAAATATTCAATTGTTATTTCCTTTGCAAAATAAGAATTCAATTATATTGTGTCATATTAAGCAAAAAAATTACTAATGTCAAATCAACTATATGAATTCCTTTGATAATAAAGAATTACAGACTTCGTGAAGCAGGCAGGCATTGTCAAAAACCACAATGTGTAGTTTTGGTTGGGACTTGGGAGCAATTTCTTATAATGCATGGCTTTTGCATTTTTTAAGGAACATTCTGTAGCATGTCACGCTGAGGGTCAAAAGACTTTCGGCGATGTGAAATGTGCTACATGATGGACAGTCAACATTTGAGTTTTTTTTATGATCATATTTACTGTTTTGTCCAACGAAAAAGGATAAAGGTTTTGTGAAAGAAAAAAAAAAGACAGAGGATAAAAGTAAAAAAGAGAAATAAGGCCACAAATAGAGAACAAAAAAATAAGATGTACAAAAAGACGTTGATTTTTAATAAATAATACATCAAATGAAGGCATCAACCTAATAGAGTTACAATATTTTTTAATGTGAACATTGTACTTATATTGGGCCAATTTCAATTAACTTGTCTACGTACATAACATTTATAATTTTTTTTTGGAGAACTTATAGATACAATTATTTTTATTAATAAATCATGGATATAACTTACAGGTCCGTTCCTATGAAATTTGTGGTCCGGTTCTTAAAATAAAGAGAGGCCCTTAAGAAAAAAAACTCAATTTTTTTTAAAGAGAAAAAAATATTTATAACGTTTGTTTTGTTTTATTTTTTACGAAAATAATTATAATTTTGTTGTTAGTGTTGAGGACAAAATCCTTATTTGATGTTTTAAAGATCACAAACATTTTATAGTTTTTAACTTGTAATCTACTAAAGTGTTTTGTGAGAAATGTTTCATGAAGAATGTTCTTGTTAAAGAGAAGAACATTCTAAGCTTATAAAACTTCTCATCAAAGCAAAATAGCAAAGGACACACATACACTTTATGCTACAACATTTGCATCATTGAAAGCAAAAACAAAATATTCCCATTGTCTCACCAAAAGAGGATAAAGAGTTACATTTAATAAATGACACTAAAAAGGAAAGCAATCTATGTGTCATGGCAAGGCTTTGCAACAAAAAGAATAATCATCATCAAAAGACCAAAGACTCATGCGAGTCTTAAAAGAAAGAAGAAAAATAAATCTAAGTTTACACAAGAAGAACGTTCTTGAGAATGTTCTGTTGAAGGTACAACAAGATAAGGATGACATCCTAATTGCCACCATATCACAGCTGGCCTACAGTCACGCATGTGCACTTTCCAAAACAGCTGAAACACAAAGAATGTTCTGAAGAAGGTTCTGCAACTCACAAAGGCTTCCTTTTTTGGCACTCTTGCGCATCAAGCATTAAAAACATAAGCACATGGGCTATTTTTAGAAAGGACACCACATCTATCTTTGTCTGTGAAGCTTCAAGACATAAGCTTCTATAAATACAATCACATCTCCACATCTATTGGCAAGAGCTTACAACAAGATTGCATACTCTCTCAAAACAAAAAAAATCTCTCTCTCACGTGAATATTAATCAAAAATATTCAAAAGCTCTTCAACTACAACAACATAGCAAACATCTTTCATCTCTTGTATTTAAGATATCACAATAAGTTTGTATTGATAATATCTCCAAGTTGGGGTATTATTTAAAATATCTCTTTGAGATATTATTTTGAAATCTCCACGTGAGATACCTTTAGAAATCTCCAAGTGAGATACCATTTAAAATCTCCAAGAGAGATACCATATTCAACCAACACTCACCACCATACAAAGTGTAACTAGATCTCAAATCTATTAGGCTTAATAGTTTGAGATAGAACTTTTCTTGTGTGATCAAGAATCGTAGAAGTCTGCTGAGGTTGATAATACAGACTGTAATCGGACTGATCTGGTGTGATCAACATATTATAGTGCTATTCAGAAGTTTCTGATAGCAGGATACTATAGTGGATAATCTCACACGTAGTGTGGGGACT